>JACCDV010750112.1_pt1 | contig 89011 bp, 69 predicted proteins | sample 7446131 | NCBI WGS metagenome assembly JACCDV01 (sample SAMN15323448, study PRJNA562643) | freshwater metagenome | isolation source: river surface water | place: USA:Blue River Watershed | collected 2017-08-17 | reverse complement strand
TGATACTGATGTGGATTTTGGAATTACTAATATTAGCTACGCGTATAGAGCGCTTTTCTACTGGGCTTGGTATTTGTTTGTGTTTAGCAAATTCATCCTTGAGATCCACATAATCTAAAACATCAGCGACTATTGAAGGAGTGTTGGTCGTTTCATTTTCATTGCTAGCTTTGTTTTCTACTGCTGGTGCAGGATTGATAATCGGTGCTGGTGTAGTAGTTGGTGCCTGTTTCTCTTCTCTAACAAATTTCACGGTAGGAGCTTCTACTGTTAAATCTCTAACTAAAAGAAATGGGCTGATATTAACCTTGCCAGTGATAGTGGAGGCAGATCTAATATAGCCAAGGTATTCATTGTATACGTTATAGACTCTGATTTTATAATCTGAGTTTTTGCTTAGGCTAACTTTTTCTTGAACTTCATAAGCATTGAGATAGATTTCTATTTCTTCACCTATTGCTTCAAACACTACCTTTACACTTTCAGGGTATTCGTTTTTAACGCTGATTTCGTTACTGTGATTGCTTTTCTCTAGTTCTTTACTGACGGTAAACTCTATGCTTTTCTCAGTTGGACTAACTTTAACTCCAGAAAGGGCTTCATCAGTAATGCTTTTGGGTGCTTCAACGGTAGGAGTGGCATTAGGATTGCTTTCTGCGGCTGGTTTGCTTTCTTCTTTTACTTGTACGTCGTAGTAATTTGCATAGTCTACAGAGTCAGCGGCTTGGACGCTAGAAATCAAAGTGATACTGAATATGATTACTAAGGCGATGATCTGAGATTGCTTCGTCGCCTTACAGCTCCTTGCAATGAAGAGTTGAGTAATGATGGCGTTGAGCTTATTGTTAATATGCTTTAGCAATTAATATCTCCGTATTTTTATCGCTAATAACTCCTGATAAAATGCACGGCGTAGAACTCAGGTCTAGAGAGCGTTCGCTAGGAATGCATCTTATAGTCGCTTTGAATCTTTCTTTTAAAATAGTTTCTAATGTTGTATCGCCGTTCCAGGCAACTCTCGCAAACCCACCTTGAGCATCTAGTTTTGCTCCAAGCTCATCTATATTTGTAGCGGTGAAGCTAATTTCACTTCTGTATTGTTTAGCTCTGTTGAATAGTGCAGTTTGGATTTCTTCAAGTAGGTTTCGAATTCTTTCGGTTAAACCTGCTCTAGGAATGCCTTTGTCTTTAGATTGAATGTCGCGTCTGTGGATCTCAACTACGCCTTCTTGCATATCTCTAGGTCCCACTACTAGTCTAATAGGTACGCCTTTCTCTTCGTATTCGTTGAATTTAATACCTTGGCTAATTTTTTCTCTAAGATCTAATTTGGTTCTAATGCCTACAGCCTGTAACTCACTATTAATCTTAGTTACATGTTCTAATAACGCAGAGTTGTCTTCATTCTTTTTAAGGATAGGAATAATAACTACTTGATACGGAGCTATGCGCGGCGGCAATATTAAGCCGGCATTGTCATTATGTCCCATTACTATCGCGCCAACTAAACGTGTGCTAACTCCCCAGCTAGTTTGGTAAGCGTATTGTAATTGATTGTTTTCATCTGTGAATTTTGTCTCAAAAGCTTTGGCGAAGTTTTGTCCAAGGTTGTGTGAAGTGCCTGCTTGTAGAGCTTTGCCATCACGCATCATTGCTTCAATAGTATAAGTGCTTTCAGCTCCTGCAAATTTTTCTGATTCAGTTTTCTTGCCGGTATGAACGGGGATCGCTAGGTAGTCTTCTAATAATGTTTTATAAACTCCAAGCATAGTGAGAGTCTCTTCCTGAGCCTCATCCCAAGTGGAATGGCAGGTGTGACCTTCTTGCCATAAGAATTCGGTGGTGCGTAAGAATAATCTAGTGCGCATTTCCCAACGTATAACGTTTGCCCACTGATTGAGTTTCATAGGTAGGTCTCTGTAAGATTCTATCCATTTAGCAAACATATGATTGATGATAGTTTCTGAAGTAGGTCTGAGAACGTATTTTTCAGTAAGTTCTTTCCCGCCAGCGTGAGTAACTACCGCACACTCTGGCGCAAAACCTTCTACGTGCTCAGCTTCCTTCTGCAAGAAGCTTTCAGGGATTAGCATTGGGAAGTACGCATTCTCGTGACCAGTATCCTTGATCATCTTGTCAAGAATGTTCTTAATGTTCTCCCATACGGCATAGCCATAAGGTCTAATCACCATGCAACCCTTAACTGGACTATAGTCAGCTAATTGAGCTTTAAGAGCGATATCGGCTAATATACTTTCTGCGCTATTTAGATCTTCCTTGGTTTGCGTGGACATGAAATTACTTATTGGTTTGTTGTTGAGCTTGTAGTTTAGCTCCTAAGCTAGAGCGAGAAACTCGTTTGCCTCTGGTAACTTTTTCAGCTTCTCTGTTATTACTATAGATCACTGCTGAACCATTACCATTCATTAATTCTTGTAAAGCTGCGGTTGCTTTTTTCAGTCTACGAGAGACTTGCATCTGTGATATGCCAAGTATATCTGCTACTTCAGCTTGAGGCACATCTTGGAAATAAATCATATCGATGATCTCTGCAAGTGGTTTCTTGAGTTGCTTGATTAACTCTTGCACCATGAAGAAATCTTCACGAGTATCAGAACGCTTATGCTCCTTGATGTCCATGAGTGTATCGATAAGGTAAGTGTCATTGTCAGCAGAAGATGAGCCTGAGGTAAGGGTTTGATCGAGTGATACTAAAGTGCGTCTTCTATCTACTTCATAAGCTTCTTGAATTTTGTTTTGTTTCACATCCTGAAGTACTTCAGCGATCTCTAAGTCGGTAGGATCTCTACCAAACTCAGTACGTAGTTTATGAACTATCTTATTAATTCTGAAACTTAATTCCTGTAACTCGCGTGGTGCGCGGATCATAGAGGTCTTATCTCTGAGGTAATGTCTAATTTCACCAGTGATTAAATGCGTTGCATAAGTAGTGAACTTCGCTCCTGCTTCAGGATTAAAGTATTCTATCGCTTTGATTAAACCGATAGAACCTATTTGTACTAAGTCATCCACAGGGTCAGTACTTCTTCGTGCTAAACCATGTGCAATTTTTTTTACTAAATTAAAATTGTCTTCGACGATTTGATCACGGATCTTTTTATCTTGAGTTTTTTTGTATTTAGCCAGTAGTTTGTGTAACTTCTGGGCTGTTTCATGTTTAGTTAAATTATCGTCTGTACTCATCATTCCGCATTAAAAATACCCCTAAGGTTAAGGAGTTTGATTAAAGTATAGCAGGGATTTTGATTTGTGTAATTACGGCTGGCAATGATGATAATCAAAACTGACACTCGCATCAGTTTTGAGGTATAATTAATAATAGCGAGTGTCATTATGACCAAAAACAATAATTTGAATTACGGGGCGCGCATTATCGGTTGGGGTAGGGCGGTGCCGAAGCGAGTAGTCACTAATTTTGATTTAGAGAAATTATTTGATACCACTGATGAGTGGATAACTCAGAGAACGGGAATTAAGCAACGTCACATCGCCGATCCTGCTGCCGGTGATAGTGCTACTTCTTTAGGGGCGGAAGCAGCGAAGAAAGCTATTGCGAATGCTGAGAAATATTCCGGAGTTAAGATTGCTGTTGAGGATATTGATCTAATCATCTGTGCGACAGCTACTGGTGATAATTTATTTCCTGCTACTTCTTGTTTGATACAGAGTGCTATTGGTGCAACTAATGCTGCAGCGTTTGATATGTCTGCTGCTTGTACTGGATTTATTTTTGCGTTGAATACTGCTTACAACTATATTCGTTCAGGACAATTCAAAAACATCATTGTGATTGGTGTGGATTTGATGAGTAAGTTTGTAGATTGGTCTGATCGTAGTGCGGCAATAATTTTTGGAGATGGGGCTGGAGCTTGCTTGTTGACTGCGGTTGAAGCTGAGCAAGATTATTTCAATCCTTTCTATATTAAGTCACGTGGTGATACTGCTTGTAGTTTATTTGTGCCGATAATTGCAAACCAATATCCGGTAGCAGCAGCTGATATAAAAGATCATCCGAAGATGGTTTATATGGATGGACGTTCGGTTTATGAATTTGCGGTGAAGGCTGTGCCTGAGGCGCTGGAAGCGGCTTGCAATCAAGCTGGTGTTAAACCAGAAGAGATAGATTATTTCATTCCGCATCAAGCAAACATTCGTATCATTGAAGGTGCTGCTAAGCGTTTCAAAATTCCAATGAATAAATTTATTTGTAACTTAGATCGTTTTGGTAACACTAGTGCTGCTAGTATTCCAATTGCTTTAGATGAGGCTCTAGAATTAGGTTTGATTAAACGCGAACCGGGTAAGAAATTAAAACTTGCTTTTGTTGGCTTCGGCGCTGGACTCACTTGGGGCGCCGTGGTGGTGGAGTTTTAAGTTTTGCTACATTTATAAGGTAGATGCTAATAATGACTGACATCAAACCTATACTCAAACAATATCAATCAGTGATTGAATCTGAGCTTGAGCTTTTGCTAAAAGAGCCTGCTCTAAATCATTTGGCTCAATCTAAAACTTTAGAGGCGATTCGTTATAGTGTTATGAATGGAGGTAAGCGTCTTCGTGCGATACTTTCACTGCTTACCGCAGAGGCAATTCTTAAATCAGAAAATCAAATTGATATTAAAGTTAATCCTGGATTGGGTTTGGCGCTCGCGATAGAATTGGTGCATTGTGGTTCTTTGATACATGATGATTTGCCGTGTATGGATAATGATGATTTGCGTCGTGGCAAACCCACTAACCATAGGGTCTATGGTGAAGCGATGGCATTGCTTGCTGGAGATACTTTACTTTGTTATCCTATTGAAGTTTTGCTGAATAAAACTCCAGCGTCAGCACAAATAAAATTAAAAGAAATCACTACGGAGTTTATTCAGGCGATTAGAGACATGATTGCCGGGCAGGCGTTGGATTTGGAACTGCCGCTGCAAGAAGAAAAAACGATTGAAGATTTAAAGCAAATGCAAGCTTTAAAAACGGGTGCACTGTTGAGAGCTAGTGTGAGATTAGCTGCGAAGCTCGCTGGAGCCGCTGAAGCTGAAATAAAAGCATTAACTAGTTATGCTGAGAAACTTGGTTTAGCCTTTCAGATTGCTGATGATGTATTGGATCATACTGCTAGTACTGATCAACTCGGTAAAACTGCAGGTAAAGATGCAGAACAAAACAAATTTACTTATGTACAAGAGTACGGTATAGAGCGGGCTTCAGCTATGGCAAAAGAATTAATTGAATCAGCTAAAGCTGATCTTGACTCAATAATCATATATGCTGATAAACTTAAGCTTGTAGCGGATTATGTCGTTTATAGAAATAATTGATTCAAATGGTTATGAGGTTTTAACTGCTCTTGTAATTGCAAACGTTTTAGCACAAGTTTTAAAAACTCTTATTCATGCCTTACAGCAGAAGGGTGCTGATTTGCGTATGCTTTTTACTACTGGTGGTATGCCATCGAGTCATAGTTCTTCAGTTGTTGCGATGGCTACTAGTATTGGTTTGCTTGAAGGCTTCTCATCGATTAGTTTTGCGATCGCTTGTACTTTAGCGATTGTCGTTATGTATGATTCAGCTGGTGTGCGTCAAGCCGCTGGTAAACAAGCGCGAGTTTTAAATAGTATCGTTCAACAACTTCTGTCTTCGGAGCATACTTTAAGTGGTGCTAAATTAAAAGAGTTATTAGGTCACAGTCCTAAAGAAGTAGTGGTTGGAGCTATATTAGGAAGCCTGGTAAGTATCGGTTTAAGGTACTTTATTATAAATCAGGGATAGGCGTAACTATTTAGCCGTCATCGCGAGGAGTGCGAAGCACGACGTGGCGATCTCATTAATAATGTATAATCTATACGTCTATACGTCTCGACGTATAGTTTGTTAATTGTAATGACGACATCGATTGCAGATAAGCCTGTAATGGATTCTGGCACACTACGGCCACCTGGCCAGTATGATCGGAGTCTTGCTGCTGCTATTACTGATAAGACCCGAGTTTTGCCTGAGCCTTCTAAAACACAAATGCATCATGACCTGCATGAAGCAGTGGAGACACCGCCCCAACAGTCAGCTGCCCCAAAACCTCTGCAGGAGCAGCATAATGTGTTGCCAGTACCTGCCTGGAAAAAAGTTTTAGATCAGGTTGAGAGTAAGAGTTGTTGGATTGCTTTAGCTGCAAATTTTATTGGTGCAGGATTAATGAAGATGGGACTTTCTGAAGCGACGCAGAAGCGTGTGGAGACTGTGGTCTCGACAATATTGAAATTGAGTTTTGTGCCGTATGGTTTAAGCGGGATTTCAGATGGTATTGTAAGAAACAATATTTTTACCATCGCAGGTTTCACGGGAGAATTAATTTTTCCGTGGCTCGGTAATCTAAAAAATATTTACTTGATTAGAGGCTTGCCAACCGCTACAGATCAATTGTGGACTGCAACTGATCATCATGTACCTTATAAGGATGGTAAATTTCCTGATATACAAACTGGTTTTAAAGAAGTAATCAAGGCTTTAGGAAAGCTAACTAAGGAACTCTGGCATGATCCACTTGGTTCTCTCTTTACTTTAAAAACTAAAGGTCATCATGCTTTCTTGAGTAGTTTAGGTTCCGCAGCTGCAACTATTGGTTTTGGTTTAACCGGAAGCGATAAAATTTTTGGATTGGTTAGAGATATTGCTGCTCCAATATTTGATTGGGGTATGTTGCTTGAAAAGGATTTGATGAAGAAGTTTTCAGGTTTATTCTTTATATTTGAAATGGTGTTTGATGTTTTAGCGCGCTATGTAGCCAAAGCCAACCACAATAAACTTGCTTTCAATATGCTTTCACAAGGTATCAGTAGATTAGCATTGATGCTTTATAAGAATTCTAGTCCAGCGGCGACGGTAATGGTTTAATATCTTGACTTTCTTGTTAATTCGTGTTACGCTTTGATTTTATGAAAATTTGTAATTCAGCTCATCATATTGTCCCTAGTCATCCTTCAAGAGTTTCTACTTCTAAAGTTGATGCAGCCCAGGGTGCAGGCGTATCAAGGCGTGATTTTTTGAGGCAAGCCGGCGCATTAGGCTTGGGGACTTTCTTAGCTACTGCTGGTTGTGGTGGGGATGCTGATGCTGAGAGAGCTGCCAAAAAACAAGAGGCTGTGGATGCAAGACTCATATTGCTACGTGATAAACATGGGGCGCAGAATTTTGGTAAATATGAAGTTGAATATGAAGCTGCTCTTTATAGTGGTCTAACTATGGATGAAGCAAAAAGTAATCAAAGGAAAGTACTTGAGAATATGTGTGGGGATTTCTTGGGTGATAAAAATATTCCAAGCAGTATTGAAAAGCCTGAAGATCTCTGGATAAGTCTTATTGGACCATTTGAGCCTAAAGTTATGAATGATTTAGAGAAACTTAGATTCACCGGAAGAATTAATGAAGCTGTACTTCGAAGCTGGATTACGGTTGGACATGGAAGCTACTTGAATAATAGATTAGTAGAACCAAATAATTATGATGGAGTAATGCCGAATACTTATAACCTGCATCAAATGGGTTCTTGTAAGAAAGAAATAATAGAATCATCTCTAAGCTCAGGATATAAAAATCAAATTTTAAATGACAACAGATACTTTGAAGCTGTGAATAATGCAAATATAGGTACAGTAAAGCGTTTAGAGTCTCTTATTAAGGTGCTTGCAAGTGACAATCCTAATGATGCAAAAGTAGAGAGCTTCCTAGAAGGCTTAAAAGAAGCCCTTGATACCAGCAATAATGGAAATTCAGGTAAGTAAATCCGTCTATAGTTCACTGAAATTTGTTTAACCTCTATAATGAGCTAATGGTCCAAAACATAGTCCTCGCTATTCATGGTCTTGGTGGTCACAGCGGTTGGTTTTCAAGATTAGCTGATGAGTTTAAAAAAAACGACATTGGTTTTTATGCTTATGATTTGCCTGGCTTTGGTAAAAATCATAATTTAGACCATGACAAACATAGTCCTTATACCAAAGGACACATAGATTCTTTTCATGAGTGGATTGATTTTATGCAGCATAAATATGAAGATCTGCGAGCTGCTAATCCGAAGGCACGCATCATCATACTTGGACATAGTTTGGGAGCTTTGGTTGCGGTAAACCTTCCAAAGATTTATGAAGGCGATAAATTGATACTCTCTGTGCCTGGCTTTAAGGGAGCGGCTTCTACCTTTGATCTTTTGTTTATGATTAATACTTCAAGAAAAATTATCATTGATAAATTGATTTTTGATAGAGATGTTTATATCGAGATGCCGGTGTCTGAGAAAGCTAAACTTACACCAGCAATGATAGATCCTTTAAGAGTTGGTACTGTGACACAAACTTTATTGTTTGAGATAGTGAAGATGCGTGGTCTAACCAAACAAAGTATTTCTAAATTGATGACACCAGTTTTGTTTATTCAAGTTGAAGGTGATAAGGTGGTAAACAACTCAGTACAAAACCAATATTTCGCTATGGTACCTAGCCCTGATAAAGCATTTAAGTCATACAGCGGAGCTGATCACGACTGGATTTGGTACGACATCGTTACTACCATTTCAAAAGATATAGTAGAGTGGATTAACTCTTAGCTTTCTGTTCTTCGTTCATCTTACTGTGCTGATAACCGTAGACCATGTAAATGATGAAACCAATAACCATCCATACTCCGAATCTTTGCCAGTTCATAATTCCAAGCTCGGTCATTAGATAGAAGCATGAAAGCAAGCCGAGTACCGGAATCACAGAAAGTTGTTTCCAGAAGCTAAGTATAGTCATCACCGCAACTAAAGCAAAGAAAGTGAAATAAGGGATCTTATGCAAAAGCCCATCCAGACTGCCGTTGATGTTAAAGAACTCTGAGTAGAAATTAGGGTTGTAAACGTAAACTACTAGAGCTGATATTAAAACCAATGAAGGGATAATATAGCGACCGTTGATGAAAGGCACCATGAATTTACCGTGAGTACCTTCTTTAGGTAGCATCAATATACCTGCGCAAACTGCAGTGAAGGCAAACAGAGTACCAATACTATTCATATCAGTAGCAAGTTCTGCATCAAGTATTAAGGCAGGTATCGCTACCATGAAGCCCATGATTATAGTTGCAAAACTTGGAGTAAGAAACTTAGGATGAATGTACGCAAATTTTTTCGGTAATAAACCATCACGGCTCATCGCCATCCAGATACGCGGTTGAGCAAGCTGAAACACAAGCATAACGCTAGTTGTAGCTACGACGGCACTTAAAGCTAGAATGCCACCAAGCCAATGTAAACCTACTTCATTGAATGCAAGTGCAATAAAATCACCGACGTTTAATTTTGTGTATTTAACCATTCCCGTCAAAACCACTGCTATCGCGATATAGAGAGCGGTACATATAAGTAGGGAATTAATCATTCCTTGTGGTAAATCTTTTTGAGGGTTTTTGCATTCCTCCGCTGTTGTCGAGACTGCATCGAATCCTACATAAGCAAAGAACACTGCTGATACACCCTGCATCACACCTGCCATTCCATTAGGAGCAAATGGAATCCAGTTCTCTGGGTTAACATAGAATGCACCAATAACTATCACTAAAAGAACTACGAAAACTTTGAAGGCAACCATAAATATAGTAGTGTTGCGAGATTCTTTTACACCGACATAAACTAGAACAGTAATTCCTACTACGCTCAAAAACGCTGGTAGATTGAGGATGAGAGGGTAGCCCAATATTTGCGGAGCGTTTAACCAAGTTTCATGCAAGCTAACTATATGAGGTGGGATTTCTATGGGTGCTTGATTTGCAGTTGTTGAAGTAGCTTGAGCGCTTAGTTCTAAAAACTTAGCGTGTCCTTTAGCTGCTGCCATATAGCTAGTAGCCAAGAAATTAGGTATATGAATGCCAAACCCTTTTAAGAAGCTGACTAGATTGCTAGACCAAGCAATAGCCACGGTGATGTTACCGATGGCATATTCCATAATAAGGTTCCAGCCAATAATCCAAGCGATGATTTCGCCGAAGGCTACGTAAGCGTATGTGTAAGCGCTGCCTGACACTGGTACTCTTGATGCGAACTCTGCATAGCAAAGTGCACAAAAAGTACAGGTGATAGCGGTAAAAACGAATAAAAGCGACACCGCAGGTCCGCCGTTAAAACAAGCTCTACCTATAGTACTGAAAACTCCAGCGCCAATAATCGCTGCCACACCTAGAGCGGTTAAATCTCTGGTTGTAAGAATACGGTTAAGTGCGATGTGTCCACTTGTATCAGTAGGCTCTTCGTTTAACTTGACAATACATTTTTTCCTAAATAATCTGTTTAATTGCATAAGGGAGAATTATATCAGCACAGTGTCGTTATGCTCCTCGCAATGACAAGGCATAAGATAATAGCCAGGGTTATTGTTAACCTATTTCTAAATTGAAGATTTCAATTTGAGGTCACTTTTCGAATGAAGTCTATTGAGTGATAAAAATTAAATTATGGGAAGATTATAATCATGAATTCAGCTCAAGTAGGTGTAGCCTCCAAAACTCAAGTCGCAAGTCTTACCGTAGATGGAAAAACAATCGAACTTCCTATCGTTGAAGGTAGTGAGGGAGAGAGGGCCCTAGATATTTCTAAACTGCGTGGTGATACAGGGTTGATCACTTTGGATCATGGCTTTGTGAACACTGGTTCTTGTCAGAGTAATGTTTGTTTCATTGATGGTGAGCAAGGAATTTTACGTTATCGTGGTTATAACATCGAAGATTTAGCAGAGAAATCTACTTTCGTAGAAACCGCTTACCTATTGATTTACGGCAAGTTACCAACTAAAACAGAATTACAAGCTTTCTCTACAGGACTTACAAGACATTCTTTACTACACGAAGATATGACGCACTTCTTCTCTGGTTTTCCGAGCAAAGCGCATCCTATGTCTATTCTTAGTTCTATGACTTCTTCGCTATCGAGCTACTATCCTGAGTCTCAGGATATTAGTTGTGATGAGCAAGTGAATATCGATATCATTCGTATACTTTCTAAACTTAGAACCATTGCAGCTTTCTCTTACAAGAAATCTATTGGTCAACCTTTGATTTATCCTGATAACTCTCTTACTTATTGCGCGAACTTCTTAAACATGATGTTTGCGGTTCCATCTGAACCTTATGAAATTGATCCTGATCTAGTCAAAGTAGTAAATCAATTACTAATTCTCCATGCTGATCACGAGCAAAACTGTTCTACGTCTACTGTTCGTACGGTACAAAGTTCTGGAGCAAGTATGTATGCTGCGATTTCTGCAGGTATCTCTGCGCTTTGGGGTCCTCTTCATGGTGGTGCTAACCAAGCGGTATTAGAGATGCTTGAGAACATCAAAGCCAGTGGTGATGATTATAAGACTTACCTAACTAAAGTAAAAGACAAGAAATCTTCTATTAGACTTATGGGCTTTGGTCACAGAGTTTATAAGAACTTTGATCCGCGCGCTAAGATTCTACGTAAAGCTTGCGATACAGTACTTAGCAAACTTGGTGTTAATGACCCATTGCTTGATATTGCAAGAGGTTTAGAAGAAGAAGCGCTTAAAGATGATTACTTTGTGTCTCGTAAACTTTATCCGAATGTGGATTTCTATTCAGGAATCATTTACAAAGCGATCGGTATTCCTGTGGATATGTTCACTGTGATGTTTGCTTTAGGAAGAATTCCTGGCTGGTTAGCTCACTGGAAAGAGCAACGTGATAGCGGTATCAATAAGATATTCCGTCCACGTCAGATTTATACTGGTGCAAATGAGCAACAGTATGCGCCTATAGAGCAGAGATAGTAATCTGTTTAGAACCCTTGCTGGTTAAGTGCTTTCCGCAACTCAAAAATATAAGCAAAAGTTCTTTTAATAAGTTTAATTCTGGTTTTGAAACTACCACCACCTTTGGCTTCGCCATGAAGGCGTTTATTGAAGAATACTGGTATCTCAAATATCTTTCCGTATTTCTTTGCACAGTAGCAAACATATAAATCTAGAGAGAAATCAATCGGAGCGTTTTGTAATAAAAATCTCTCGTAAAATTTTCTACTGAATAACTTTGGTTGGGCGTTAATTTCGCTAAGCTGAGTTCCTAACGCAAGGGAAGCTATTAATTGCATGGCAAAGCTGAAAACTTGCTCCGTGATCCTGCGCTTCCTGCGAAATCCTTTCACTAAGAGCATCTCATCATTATTCTGTTGGTAAATATTATAAGCAGTTAGTATGTCGTGAGGGTCAGTCTGCATGTCAGCATGGGTCCAGGCTAAAACATTGGCGTTTGCCTGTTTTAATCCTGCTAATATTCCATAACCATAGCCTTGATTTACTTCTACGGTAGCAAGTTTAAAATTACTTAGATTGATGCGCTGAAGTTCTCTGTCAAATACTGCTTTAGAATCATCTGTAGAACCATTGTTTACTAATACTATTTCAATATTGTTATCAATATTAATTAGTTCTTGGAAGCATTTTAGAATCACAGGGATATTGCCTGCTTCGTTGTAGCAAGGCACTACTATTGATATTGAGGGTTTAGTTGCCATAAGAAAAATTATGAAAGTCCATTTTATTAAAGAAATCTTGCCAGTATTCAAATGTATCTAAATCATCTGGTGTTCCCCAGCAGATATAATGGTCGATCTCAAATACTTTAGCTTTATAACCCAGTGCTAATAAGTCATTGATGCACTCATCGACATAGAACTCATTATTAATTCTGCGATTTTCTTTGATCATATGCTCGGCAGCTTCTACAAAAACTCTTCCTTTCTTAAACCAAAAAGCTCCAACCACAGCATGATCATTAATAGGATTATTACTAATGGCTTTTTTTACAGACATATGTTTTATATTGTTTTGTTCATCAGCTTCAACCCAGCCATATTGATTGGGTTTGGAACAGACAGTAGCGTTATTTCTGTAGCTAAAGACAATGGCGTCAGTATCGTTTTTTAGAGCTTTAAAAGCTTGCTTGTCATAAATCATGCCGTTGTCACTAGCCCCGATAATCAGTTCTTCATCATTGTTTATGAGATCTTTAGCAAGCAGGCAGGTGCAAGCTTGCCCTTCAGTTAGAGCGTTAACGCTTATGCATTGTGAATTTGGGAAATATTGTTTTAGTACTTTATCGATTTGATATTCGTTAATATGGAAATCTCTACATATAAAGATCTCGGTATCTGCTTCTGGTAAATCGTTTGCTGCTCTAACTACCATTGGCAAGCCTAGAACATTGATGAGTGGCTTAGGCACTGTATAGCCTTTACTACTAAAACGTGATCCAGCTCCAGCCATGGGTATCAGTTTGATCATGATCTTAAACCCGCCTCTATTTTAATTTTCTCGAATATACTTGACCAGTATAAATATTCCTTTAGATCATCGGGGCTACCCCACTGACAGAAGTGATCTACTTTATCGTAAACATAGATGTTGAGACCATCTTGGGCTAATAGATTGTATACTAGGCTGACATAGTATTCGCCATTGAGGGCAATCTTCTTGTCCATAAGCTGCTGAAAATATTTTTTAACATAGCTACCTTTTTTGAAATAGTAAGTACCTGCTGATTGGGGAGATTGAGTTTTATCCTCGGTATATGAAAACTTTTCTTTTATCTCAAGCATGAAATTATTAGCATCAACTTTAGATGAAGCATAGAGATTCTTTTCATGAAGCAAATGTGGGTGAAATCCTTTATAAGAAGGTATGGCTCCATCACATCCTAATTTAATCATGGTAGCTTTAAAATCTTGGTAATCCCAATCCATAAAGAAGTCACAGTAATTAACAATAACTGGCTCATCATCTGCAATTAAATCAAAAGCTTTAGATACAGCGTAAACCGGTCCTAGCTTGTGTTCTGCGATCTCTAATATCTTGGCACTGGGCTTAATACGTTTTAGATCAGCTTCTAGCTTGCCATCTTTTAAGGCGCTAGTAGTACAAATAAATATGAAATCGTTTTCACCCGGGAAAAGATTAACTACATGCTCTATTATGGGTTTACCATGTACTTTGATAAGTGGCTTGAAATCCTTATAGCCTGCTGCTACAAACCTTGCACCAACTCCAGACATAGGAATAATGATTTTCATTGATTCTTTAAGATGCTCCTGCGATATTTTTCTGTTTCTACATTATCTAAGTATTCAATTGTTTCTATGCTTAAATATTTTGGATTTAGGTTTAATTTATCAAAACTTTCAATTAAAAATACATAGGAAAGCAAAGTCTCCTCTATGGTTTTAGCTTCTTTGTAGCTAGTAAGATAGCGGATTTCATTATTTACAAGTTCTAGCTTCTCTTTCCTGATGTAAACGACTTGATCTGGAAATAATACTTGCTTGAAGATCTCATTGAAAGAGCGTTTCAGGTAATTTAATAGATACTCTGAATTGCTTGAAAAGTATCCAGTCCCCTCACTTAACTCTTGATATTTAGGAAACTCTGGTAACTTAGCAAAATGAGCTTGAATTTTACTATTAATAGTTTGATTTAAACTAATACATTCTTCAGCGGTTGATCCGGAAATTATTAAGCCATGATTCTCCAGGAAAATTATTTGCGGTAATTTAGAGTATTTAGAGAAATATTCTGAGATTTTTTCTTTGATTAATAATGAAAGTGTAAGACCAGGGTTGGCATAAGGTATCCAAAGTATATCGGTGCCGCTAAATATTTCTTGAGCTAATTGCTCGCCTTCTTTAGAACAGCTTAGAAGATTGGTGTAGGAAGAATGGGTATGGAGGACTAGATTGCCAAGCATGACATGAAACCCAGTTTCCATAGAGGGTCTAAGCTTACCTTGCGATTCGCTTTCTAGTATTTTTACGTAATCGGCGTCTTTGATTGCAGAAGAGGTATTGAGAAAATTTCGTATGTTTTGGTAATTGACTATTACGTAACCCGAATCTTTATTTACTTGTCCTAATTCAAATCCAGAGGCTTTGATTGCCATCAACTGATCATCAAGCTTTACTGAAGTGTTGCCACCGCCGCCTTGTATTTCATCGTAATTCTTCGCTACTGATTGAGAGATCTCAATCAGAGATTCAATAGTGTTCATAGTTCAAATCCCTTATTATTTAATTGTGATAGTCTAATTTGCTCGAAGATATAATACAAGGTGAAGATTTGTAATATACCATTGTAGTTATCGTGCCAGACTGGAGTGCTAGCGAAGTTTTCATCGAACTCGGTGATTAGATCATAAGCAATGAAATCAATTAGTGATTTGTCAATTTTGCCAGCAAAAATAAGCCTTTGTTTCTCTTCTTCATATATATGGTTGATGATTAGTTGGCTCGCTTGTCCCAAACTTGCTTCTAGTGGGCTTAGATTAATTGAGTTGTCACATGCGATTTCTAATATCTCTTTATGGTCTTGATCTTTTTTGAAGCTAATAATTAGGTCGGCATTTCTACTTTGGCTTTGAATATATTTGCCTGAATCTTCTTTTCTTTGGTTGATTTGTTCTAAGACGTCAGCTTCAGTTTTAGAGCGTTCCTTGGTGTCACGACCTACTTTCCAGTTGATGCGAATATCTTCTTCTGGATTGATAAAGACTTTAATGTCATAGGTCTTCTGTGCTGAGTTTAAATATAAAGTATGTAAGCCTTCAAAAATAATTATTTTGCCAGATCTAACTTTTGTGGGAGTATCAAACTTACCAGTTTGATGATTGTAATGACGTCTCTGTATATGTTCACCCTGTTTCAGTAATAGAGCGTGTTTGATGTCATCGTGTAGTAAATTAGCCTTAGGATTTAAATGAGTATAGGTATTCCACATCTCATCTCCGCGCTCATATTTATGCATATCGTCCCCATGAACTGTAGTGCAATCTTGTTTGCCAAATATATCGGTTAGTAGATTTGAATAAGTGGTCTTGCCGGATCCAGAGTCACCTGAGACTGCTATTAAGTAAGGTTCGCTTTTGATCTTACTGCTTAAGTTGCTCTTGATGCCTTTTTTGTACATCCAAATGCAGTTAAAGAATAAACATACTTGTAAGCTAGTGAAGACTAAGTTGAAAATCAATTGGCTATTGATTTCTTGATAATTTAACCAATTATATAAATTGGGTTGAGAAGCTATTCCTGCTGAGCAAGGTTGAAACACTTGCAAGTAGTCCGATTCAGGATGCAGTAAGAAATAACTGAAATATAGCAGGTTGAGTATAACTAAATTGTTGATAGAAGTGTCTCTATACTTGATATGGAAGTATATGAACTGAGGCAGTACCCAATAATACCAACCTTGCATCGGTGGTATGAAAATTATTAATAGACCATAGCTAAAACCTAAGAACATTACAAACACGTCTCTATTAAAGACTTTGAAGTCAACGCTGCGTATTAATAGTGCTAAATAGAGAGCTGGTATAACATAGAAACTAATATTATTTGGGAATGCAAAAGCAAAATCAAAGAGTTTGATTTGCTGTGAGTTGGCAAAAACCATTTGCTGGAAGCCAGTTGAGAATATGAAGTTTAAGTTGAAAAGTAGAAAGGTTGCAAATGAGATTAATGAATATAGCGAAGCCTTCCAGATTGATAAATGTTTGGATTTGATTAAGTGGAAAATGAAAAACGGAATAGCTAATAATATGTGTGTCTTGCAGGCGATAGCTAAGCCTACAAAGAAAAACACAATAGCGTAATTTTCCTTACTAAGGAAGTATAGGGCAACAAACATCAACGCCGTAGGAATTACATCAAATTGACCGTTGATATAGTTGATGTATATTAACACTGGTGATAACCAATAGAGCATCACCACTTCTTCCTGATGGGTTTTGAGCCATCTCATTAATATGACTAATATGCAGAAATCAGCAATTAATACCGGAATGCGATAAATAAATAAATCTATATTGTCAATCCAAAGCTCTACTCCAAAATTTAGCCAAGAGAAAGCTAGTTTGCTTATCGTTAAAATCCACAACATTAAAGCCGGGTAAGGGAAAGCATCAGTTTGGTTTTCTAGATAGAAATGCTCGTAAGGGTTTTCAAAATTATTAGTAATGAATGAATTTACAAAAGGTATGAAGTGTTTATATAAATGATCTGAAGCAAATAGAAAGGATAGAGTGATTTTGATTAACAAGCCAACTTGAAAAAGCGGAGAGTTTAATCCACTTAGTTTGATATTGCCAAATTTATCTCTAAAAAGCTGATTCATGTTAATTCAATCTGATAGGCTTTGATACCTAGATTTTCAGCTCCTTTTATGTCCTTATTCTGATCATCTCCGATCATAATAACCTCTTCTGGCTTACATTTCATCTTATTCAAGGCTATCTCAAATATCTTAGGATTTGGTTTCTCGGCACCAGCTTCTTCAGAGCTAGTAATGTGATCGATGTAATTAGCAAGCTCAAGTTTGATAATTTTTTGATGTTGAATTTGCGCAGTTAAATCCGTTACTATGCCTAATTTTAAACCTTTCTCGTGAGCAGCTTTAATAAATTTGCAGGCGTTAGGATCAGCTTGCATGATCTCTAAAAATTTACTCCAATATAGATCTTCAAATTCAAGTGCCAAAATAGAATTAGTTCTATTTAGTAACATTTCAAAAAGATTTTGGAAATAAAGTAAACGCGAGTGAGAAGCTGCCTGACCTTTTAAATTAGTTTTAATTTGGTTTTTGGCTTCTTTGAATTTGTTTTCAAATTCAGAATAGTTCATGGGGAAAATTTTATTAATGTGTTGATAGCAATGCTCCAAAGCTGCTTGGTGAGTAGGTTCGTAAGGATAGATAGTATTATCCAGGTCAAGCAATATTCCTTTGCATTCTGTGATATCTATTTCATTAAAATTAGCAATTACCATAGGTCGGGTCTTTTGGTGCAAACTGCATCGATCTCCATGCCTGCACATTGCTTCTTGAAATCTTCAATCCACTCTAAAGGATGCCCTTGAAGTTCAGGAGAGACCAAGCAAATTCTGAAATATTTTTTTAGTTCCTTGTAAGCTTCCATTGTTAAAGGGAATTTACTAAAACAGTCGACCCAGAGCCACTTGGCTTTATTTTTAAACGCCAGTGCAAACTCAATTGGTTCATATTCAGAAAAACGCACCGCAATTTTTTTCTCGCCGGCATTAAGATACTTAATCATGAAGGGCAAGGATAAATCTAATAAAAAGTAATCTTGAATATTGAACTTGTTTATTAATTCAAGAACCCTTTTCTCGATGCCCTCACTTTTAACATTGAGGATGATTAGGGAATGACGGTAATTTTTTAAATAATCTTCGAAACTTTCCCCTTCTTGAAAAGGGTCATGATGAATTATAAGTTCGTTATTATAATTTCTTAGATCAAGTTCTACGCCGTATTCACTGCTTAAGTTTTTTAATTCATTAGAGCTATTAACTCGATGTTTTATTTTTAGCATGTTTGTTGAGGGGCTTAGGTTTTACGGCAAACTTAGTATTGATTATAGCCTATGCTTGAAGCCTAATAATCAAGTATGATGTTGTTATGAACCCTTCTCTAAGTTTGAGCGCTTATCTAACCAAGCTCTTTATATTAGTTTTTGCTTCTCTACTGCTTTTATCGCATCTTCTATCGTTTGTAACTCAAAGCGCTAGTTTGTCTATTAAGATCGCGCTTGTTTTAATTCTTATTGCCGGCTTTTTATTGAGAGATAAAGTAAAGCTACCTAAGTTTAATTGGTGGGATTTAGCGGTATGGGCATTTGCTCTAATAGTTGCGATCCTTATGGCAAGCAGAGATCGGTTTTGGGGCAATCCTGATAATTTTCATATTCCGCTTACTGCCAGTATTGCAACTAATGATATTTACCCACCAATATTGCCTTCCAGTTTTGATGTCACCATGGCTAACTATCATTATGGAACTGATTTAATTGGAGCAATGTTTGTAACTCTGTTCAAGGTGGATGCAATTAATGCACAAACTTTGCAAGTTGGTTTTGATGTATTCCTTTGTATACTTGCTTTGAGCTTATTGGTAGAAAGCCTCATGCCTAGCCGCTTGCAAGCATTCTTAGTAACACTTGCTATTACTTTTTATACCTCTATTAATAGTTTAGATTTCTTTGTTAGAGAGATTACAAATATCACTAATGTTCCTATTAAACAATTCCTGGCTTCTTGGTTAATGATGTCCTGGACTGCTGTTGCTCATATGACAGCTTTATTAAGATTAACCTGCCAGAATAGTGTTTTATTTTTTGCCTTTGTAGCTATCACTATTCTTATTGGCACTTTGAAATATAAGGATAAAAATTACTTTATACCATTGTTACTGACTGGCTTTGGTGTATATTTCACTTTCCCGGCATATTTCTATTCATTATTGGCAATCTTTGCTTGCCTATTAATTTGGGAGCTTTATCAAAGTAGTAAAACTAAGAAATTAATTTCCGAATCAGTTTTACAGAGTGTTTATATGATTCTTGCCTTCTATATAGGGAAGGTTTTAACTTTTACTGGTGATTTTGGTAACTCCAATGGTTTGAAAGGACTAGTTGTTGCTCCATCTCTTGAATGGATCAATTGGGGTAAAGCATATATCGGTTACTTCTATGATCAGAGTTATTTGCAAGGATTAAAAGCTGCGGTTGATCATGTTCATGTTGGCTATCATCCAATTATTCCATTATTTTCTAGCATTACTTTTCGAGAGTTCGGTTTTGAGGCATTAGTGGCTCTTGCAATCATTGCATACCAGTTCTACAAGAAAACTCTTAATTACTCATTGCTATTAGCTTTGAGCGCTTTCGCTTCGATGATGGTACCTTTATTAGTTAGATTCTTGCCAAGGGAAATTGAAACTATTCGTTTCTTGCATTGGTCTAAACTAGCATTAGTAATTTTTATTTGCATTAATGCTCCTTATATTATTGGTTTATTGCTTAAGAAATTTAATAAGCCTTTATGGATAAAAATCATACAAGTAATAATCGTTATACTCTCTGTAATTCTATTTATTCCAGGAATAGTATCCACTCTGCCTATGCAGGAGTTCATTATTTTTGGTAACCAAAGTATTTCTACTGAAAACAGAAACCTAGTTAGAGTTTTGACGAAAATTCATAAAACAGGAGAAATCTGTGTTGATACTGTAGATTTTATTCACGGACATAATATTAGTGAGTTGGGTGGTTTCTATGGTGTGGGTGGACAAATGTTTAGGGCTGATAAGATCACTAGAGGTACTGCTATTACTACCTTCAATCCTGCTCTATTACAGGAATTGCACGTCGATTACTTACTAGTTAAAGATTCTGATAAGCTAAATGAGAAAGCTTTAGCAAGAATCCAAGATCCACAATTGTTTCAAGAGTTACCTGAGGTACAGAAAGAATTGGGTAATTATCGCATGTATAAATTTGTTGCGAAGCGTCAGGAGCTGGCTCCAGAATTAAAAGCTCAATTAATGGATGAATATTTTTGGATTATAGGTTGTGATATTGGTAAAGAATATATTCCTATGAAAGATGCTCAAGGAAGATTCTTTGCTGCACAAACTAAAGTTCAAGCTGCAAGCATGAAAGATTCAATACGCAGTAACATTGCTAGTCAAAACTTTATTTGTGCTTATTGGTTAAGAGAGCAAGCAGTTGCTAAGTAATTAAAACTTACCGCGAGCATCATTAATATCAATAATGATATAGGCAATTTTCTGCTTAAGCATAAACTGCTCTAGGAAGAAAGACTCTCCTGGATTGAGTTTGCTTAATTCTCTCAGTAACGCATTGTACGGCTCCATATAAGTTGGATTAGCAAGGTAATCTTGCTGGTAGAAACCATACATTGCTAAGAAATGAGTTATGCCATTGTCGTCTGCGAGTTTTAAAAATTCATCTTTGGATTTGGCGTAAGTCATGCGCAGAGCAACTTCATTACGTCTTCTGATTTCTGCTAATGATTCATGGGTATATGCCATGCTGCGCTCGTAGTCTATGAACACTTTACGTTTGCTGGTCGCAGAAGCTACATTGATATCTGGTAATAAAGGATGAGCCGCGACAAGACTATCCTTGCCAGTTTGTAATAAAGCTTCGTTAACTAAAGGTGTAATGGAAACGAATCTAGTGTGATAAAACTTATGAGTAATATTCCAGTAATAGCCAGTTGCCATTATTAAGAGTAACGCTAAAGCCCCGTTGCGAAAGGGTTTAGGGAATTCTTGAGCTGTCTGCACTAGCCAAATTCCACCGATTAAACTTAGCAAGATTCCGGATAGTAATAAGGATGAAGCTGCCAGATAGCGGCTAGGTAGATAAAGAATCGGAAACACTAGCTGCGAAGCAAAATACAAAGATACTGACGCATAAAGTAAGGTAGCAGGAATAGAAGTGAAAATAACTGAAAATGAGTTATAGAATTCATTTTTGTTTTTTTTACTTTTAGCTATGGCAATGAAGCATAAGTAAATTAATCCAGCGAAGAAAGCATATTTGATAATCGAACTAATTGGTAGATAGCCGATACCAAGTCCCCAGTGCTCGTTATTCCACCAGCTACCATCCCAGATTGATGAACCAAATATCGGGTGACGTCCTCCAGGATTGAATTCTGGTAATGCTTTCATCTCTGCTACGGTAAATGGTTTGCCGACACCTTGAGTCTTGATATCTTTAAAAATAACTAAGTAGGTAAATGCTACTAAAGCGCCATTGAATAACCAGAGTAAGAAATCCTTGCGCTTGAAATCTATAAACTGTTTACGATGTTGAATAATGCCATCAAAAAACTCCATGCCATAACAAATCAAAAATGCATGAGGGCTTATAAAAATACTGATCATGCAAAGTATGCCAGCTTCAATCTGTTTATTTTTAAGCTTAAAGTACATATATAACAAAATACCAAGCCAAATGAAGGAGCGTGACTGAGCGGCTGATAGGTGATCTGTGCACCAGGTAATGGTTATGAGTATTGTGGAGAAGCTTAAAGACCAAATGTCTATTAGGCTTATTTCTTGTCCAAAGAGTTTGATTTGTCCTAAGTTTTTAGTGAAGCTTTCATGGCGATTAAGCAAAGCTTGGAAAAATAAAAATGCACTGAGTCCTGTGAATAGCGCAATAATTAACACCAAAAATTTAGAGAAGAAAATCAAACTTGGTGTAAATATTGGAGCTAGCTTATAAGTTAGGAATAACAAAGGGACTCTATAAGTATGTGATTCATACATTGGTGCAAAGAAATCATTCTTGAAAAGTTGAGGATCCCAGATCCTCCATAGCCAAAACATACTTTGTCTAAAATCATCTTGAACTATTAGATCATTTGCAATGATGGGTCCAAGAATTTGCCAACTAATAACAAATGCAATCAATAAAGCTAAAATAGGGCATATTTGACTCTTTTTCATAGAAATCATTATATAATTAAGCCTCGGTAATGTGCGGTTTTGTCGGTTTTACTAGTTTTAGAGAGGCGGATTTTGATAAATACAAAGTCCTAAATGCGATGTGTCAGAGTATAGTGCATCGTGGACCTGATGATGCTGGCATAGAAATACAACCCAAAATAAATTTTGGCTTTAGAAGATTAAGTATTGTAGGTTTAGAGACTGGGCATCAACCGATGTTTTCCTTTGATGGAAAACAAGTAATAGTTTTTAACGGAGAAATTTATAACTATAAAGAATTAAGAGCTATTTTAGAAAAGCAAGGCTTCGTTTTTAAAACTAATTCTGATACTGAGGTGATTCTAAATCTCTATAAGCGAGATGGATTGGATGCTATTAAGCGATTGAATGGTATGTTTGCTTTTGCGCTTTGGGATAGTGAAGAACAGAAACTTATATTAGCTAGAGATCGGATGGGTGAGAAGCCACTTTTCTATCAGCGTAGCGGTAATGAAGTACTGTTTGCTTCCGAGCTTAAGGCTTTAATGAAGCATCCACATTGCTCTAGAACACTTTCAGCGGAGGGCTTGAACAAGTATCTTACTTATGAATATGTCCCAACCCCACATACTATTTTGGAGCAAGTTTGGAAACTTGAAGCTGGACAATACGCAGTTATTACTGAAAACGAGATGCAGCTAGATTTCTATTGGCAATATCCTTCTTATGGATTCCAGGATGGAACTGCTCATACTGAAGCTGAAGCTATAGAACATTTAGATTCTTTATTGCAGGAATCTGTGAAAATTCGTATGCAGGCAGATGTACCTGTGGGAGTGCTTTTGAGTGGCGGTATTGATTCAAGCCTGGTGACTGCAATTGCAGCTAAAGTTAAATCTGGCAAAGAGAAAATCAAAAGCTTTTCAATATATTTTGATGAACATAGTTATGATGAATCAAGTTACATAAAAAGAATTGTCTCAAAGTTTGATCTGGAGCACTATTCACAGACTGTACAAGCCAAAGACATGCTGTCAATATTTCCTAAGTTGGGTAGCATTATGGATGAGCCTATGGCAGATGCTTCTATAGTACCTACTTATTTTCTCTCTAAAATGACGGCTAAAACTGTGAAAACCGTCATGGGTGGTGATGGTTCAGATGAAATGTTTGCTGGCTATCCTACTTATATCGCCAATAAATTGGTCCAAATTTATAACGTTATTCCATATGAGCTTAGATCGAGTTTAACAGCGTTTTTGAATAAGGCGCAAGGTTCATTGATCCCGATTTCTAATAAAAATATTGCTCTGGATTTTAAGCTGAAACAGTTTTTTAGGGGAGCTGGCGTGGCTAGTGAAATCCGCTTCTTTAGATGGATGGGTGGCTTTTTGGATATGGAGAAAAAAGATATCCTTACTGATGAATATTATAGTAAAACTCTTGGGCAGCTGACTTATTCTGATATTAATAGATATCTTTCTAGAGTGAATATTCATAATGAAACAGACCGTTTACTTTATTTAAGTCAAAAGCTTTACCTGATGGATGATATTTTAGTTAAGTCTGATCGCGCAAGCATGCAGAACTCTTTAGAGATACGTTCGCCATTCCTTGATCATCGTTTAGTAGAATATGCCGCAACTCTGCCTGATAGATTTAAACTTAAAACTTTGCAGACTAAATATATTTTGAAGAAAGTTGCAAGTAGATATTTGCCCGATGATATAATTCACAGACCAAAGAAAGGTTTCGGAATCCCTATTACTGAGTGGCTTAGGGGTGATTTGAAGGAACCGATGTTAGATTTATTGTCTAAGGACAGACTGGAATCCCAAGGTATTTTTAAATATGAAAGTGTTAAAGCTTTAATTGATAATCATTTAGCTCATAAGACTAATAATCGTAAATTGCTCTGGGCTTTATTAAGCTTACAGCTTTGGATAGAAGAGTATAAACCTAATTGCTAGAATTATTTTAGAACTTGATAGAGTCCAACGAATGCAGCGATTCTGCCACTGGTTTTCGTGAAATCAAGAATTTGATCGCCATCTATATCTTCAACACCATGCACTATTGAGCCATCAAAGTAAACCACATTACCTAAGCAACTTTCATCCTTTTCGTAATATTTTTTGTTGCCATGTCTATCAATGATGAATCCACCACCAGTATGGAAGTCAATCCCTCTCCTGGACAGTAATACCATGATTTGCAAAAATGGATGTCCGGATTTCTCTAATAGCTTTGGAAAGTGAGTATCTCTGTGTCCTACCATGAAACCTCCGCCACGTGGATAATGATGGATTCTACTTGCGTTCCAGAAGCCATCTCGTTCTGGATTGTTCCCAAAATCGTCTTCTATTCCAAGTATGGTATTCCTCAGCTGTATTAATTGCGAGAACATGCGTCCTAGATTAGGGTATTTAGGATCCAGTCTGGAGAAGTAAGTGGTCTGTAATAGTTGAGCATAATTTTCTCCTATGCCATTGGTGCTACCTATTGCATATTTGCGATGTGGACTAGTATCTAAATCTTTATAGTGGAATCTTTGCTTGGGCGGAGAAGTTTGGCAATCTTGCATAGATTGGTAATATTCATTGATAGCTTGTTTGCAGCAAGAACGTAAATTCTCGTCTGAAATAATCCCGTAACCGTTTACAGTTAGGTTCTCTTGTATTGCTTCAAGCTTTGATGAATTCAAGGTTTCTATCATATGCAATCTTTATTATGCACTAACGCTATATTCTCTTGCAATGATTCTTTAGTATGATATGATTTTGCGTGAAACTTATGGCTAAAGACTCAACCATTATTTCAGCTGTAATTCCTATTTATTGTTGTGAAAATACGATAAAAGAGCTTCATAGTCGCTTAACCTCAGCCCTTGGTTCTATTAGCCCTCATTATGAGATTGTTTTTGTTAATGATCATAGTCCAGAAAATGATTGGACTTTAATACAGGAGATTTGTGCTAAAGATCCTAAGGTTAAAGGCATAAACCTTTCTAGAAATTTTGGACAGCATTATGCTGTGACTGCAGGTCTGCATAATTCATCGGGTGAATGGGTGGTGGTTATGGATGGCGACCTGGAAGATGCTCCAGAAGACATTTTGAAGCTTTATGAAAAAGCTCAAGAAGGCTATGACATTGTTTATGCTGATTACAGTAAGAGAAGTAAGCCAGTTTTCATCATGATGTTCTCGGTTCTCTATCATAGGTTTTTTAATTTCTTGGTAAATAATTCAGAAGAGAAAGGCAATGCCAAGTTTGTAATTATTAAAAGACAAGTTGTTGAGCATTACAACAAGATTACTAACAAGAAAAGACATTTTGGTCCGCTCTTGCATACACTTGGTTTCAAGGATTACAAGCTTCCGATCGTTGCACAAAAAGTGGAAAATCATAGTTCTTATACTTTAAGCAGAAAGATCAATTTAGCGATAACCAGTATAATTTCTCATTCAACGATACTTCTAAGATTGAGTATCTATATAGGATTCATACTTTCATTTTGTGCTTTTGCCTTTGGTCTCTATATTACTTGGCGTAAAATTCTTGGCTTCCCAGTAGAAATGGGCTGGTCAAGTATTATAGTTTCCATGTATTTTTTAAGTGGTTTGATAATGATTATTGCTGGAATTCTAGGCATGTATATAGAATCTATTATTTATGAAGTTGGCGGCACGCCGATTTACGTGATAAGAGATAAGCTGAATTTTAAAGATTAATAGATCGCTACGTTGAGTTAATCTTCTAGTTGTAAAGCATTAAGTGCCGTTTGATTTGCTTCAGTTTTAATTACAGAAACTAAGCATATCCAGCGACCGGCGAACGAAAACCAGTCCATAGCTTTTTCTGGATCTACAGGAGCCACTCCGTGAACGACTTGTGCGTTGAAGAATACCACATCGCCCTTCTTCATGTGTGAATCTAAATTGACTACTTGATCGTTTCTATCAACGACATAGCCGCCTCCTTCTTGATAGTCTTTGCCGTAATCGCTCATTGATAGAATCGGCACGCATAATTGATGTACATCTACTGGATCAGAATGACGCTTAATGCAACCACCACCTTGTGGATAATATTGAAATGAAAGCCTCGATATGAATCCATCGTCTGGTGTTGTAGTCAGGTAGGCATCTTTATCTAAGTTGCTAATAAGATTTTTAATTTGATAAATTGGCTTCATCAGCGAAAATAAATCAAACATATTTTGATTCCAAGGATGAAACATAAATTGATGCATTAATCCTTTGACGTAAGATCTTTGATCGAACTGATGGATTCTGTGAAAATCTGGGCAGCCCTGCTTGAGATGATGATATGAAGGTAGTGAACCTCTACCTACTAAGATCAAATATTCCTTGATTCTCTCTAATATTTTAGGATCTACAACATTGCGTACAATATAACCATCGTTGTTAATGATGTTATTACGCATCTCCTGGATTAAAGCAGTGTCATTCACTATATTGGGTGAAAAATCTATATAATGTATATTTCTTGCTCTTTGAGGACTAATAGTTTTTTCCATTTTCTACATTATAGCCAATGCCAGTATATCGCGTATTAAGTGATACAATTAATTTGAAAATGCAGAGCATTAAGCAAAACTGGGAGAAAAAGGGTCTAATTATTACCCCATCTGATAAGTACTATTGGATGTCTTCACATACTGGTCCAAGTTTTGTCGAGAAATTAAATGATACAACTCTGAGGATTTATATAACTGGTAGGGATAAAGAGAATGTGTCGAGAATCGGCTATATGGATTTAGATTCTCGGGATTTAAAGACAGTGAAGTATATTTCTGAGCAGCCAATTTTTGATGTGGGTGATATTGGTTGTTTTGATGAGCGTGGAGTTTCCTATCCTTGGATTATTGAAAATGATCAAGGTGAGCGTTTTATGTACTATGTCGGCTGGGTAGCTGGTGGTCTTAGTAGATTTCAGAATTTTACCGGGCTTGCTGTGAGTTCTGATAAGGGCAAAACTTATTCACGAGTTAAAAAAGTACCTATACTGGATCGTATTGATGAAGAACCGATAGGAAGTGGTTCAGTAGCGGTTTTGAAGGAAGATGTTTGGAAGATTTGGTATACCTCTTTTGTAAAATGGGAAGAGATTGATGGTAAAATCCATCATTTCTATCATATTAAATATGCAGAGTCTGATGATGGAATTAATTGGAAACGTGAGCAAAAGATTGCTATAGATTTCAAAGATAAGTGTGAAAATACCATTGGCAAGCCAATGGTTATCAAAGAAAAAGATCGCTATATTATGTATTATTCTTGCCGTAGTATTAATTCCAGTTATAGGATAGGTTATGCTGAGTCAAAGGATGGCATTCATTGGGAAAGAATGGATGATTGCTTGAATTTGGATGTATCTGAATCAGGATGGGATAGTGAGATGATTGAATATGCTTATATTTTTGATTTAGATGGTAAGCGTCATATGATTTATAACGGTAATAGTTTTGGTGGGACAGGAATAGGATTAGCAACACTTAATTAAATGCAAAAAAACAAACTCAGAATTTTTGATTCTTTAGCGCATCCAATGTTGGATGATAATTTTAAACCCAAGGGTAGGGATTATAGTTTTACAACCTTGGAAAAACAAATGTCAGAAGGTTCAGTGAAGTGGGCTTGTGCAGTGGGTTTGACTGATAAGGGTGGCTATGAGCATCAAGCTTTTATCGCCAGATGTAAAAGCTCAACTCAGAAATTATATCCTATTGCTGCATTCAATCCAGAGAAACTAGAGCAAAGTATAGAAAAAGATTTACAACATATTAAAGATTTAGGATTTCTCGCGATAAAAATACATCCAGGTATTTGTAAGCTGGATATAGCCTCTGAAGCTACTTATAAGTGTTTTGAATATTGTGAGAAAATAGCTTTGCCTGTTTTCCTTTGCAGTTACTATTATGCTTCAGGTATCAATGCTAATTTCTATGAGAAGCTTTATAAGCTAGTCACAGCTTTCCCTAAATTGAAAATTAATATAGTTCATGGTGGTGGAGTTGAGCTTCTGAAATTTGCTGAGCTAGTTAGGGCTAACGAGAACTTATTATTAGATTTATCATTCACTATTTTGAAATACTCTGGTAGCTCTATTGATCAGGATATAAAATTCTTATTCAATAATTTTGATCGTAGAGTATGTGTCGGTACTGATCATCCTGAGTTTGACGCAAAGCAGCTTGAGGACAAGGTTCTGGAGTTGGGAGAAGCTTTGAGCCAAGAAAAGCTAGAGAATATTTGCTTTAAAAACTTAGCGAGCTTTTTGAACTTGGAGTTGGATCTATGAGTTTTACTGATATCGATAAAGAAGCTGTAATCTCACGTTACACCGAAAGATTCAAAGATTACGGTTATTCACCCCAATCATTAGGCTGGACTAAAGGTAAGCAGGGATTGAGATACGATATATTGTCTTCTCAATGGGATATGAGAAACGCTAGCGTGCTTGATTTAGGTTGTGGCTTTGCGGATCTATTCAATCATCTTGATAAAAAATTTAATCTGAGTAAATACTATGGAATTGAACTAGTTCCTGCTTTATATGAAGAAGCTAAAGCTAGGCATGCTGATAATAAAAAAGTTCAACTGTTTCAAGCTAGTGTTCTAGACTTGGATTTAGAGACTTTGATTGGTCAAGTTGACTATGTTCTAATATCGGGTTTATTTAATTTCAAGCTACAAGGTAGTGATAACTATGAGTTTGTGGAAGAGGTTTTGAAAAAATATATGACTGTTACGCGCAAGGGTATAGCTGCTGATTTCCTTTCTAACAAAGTTGATTTTCAGTATGATTATACTTTTCATAATGATCCAGCAAAGATTATTGATATAGCTTATAAATTCAGCAGAAATATTGTTTTGCGTAATGATTATTTCCCGTTTGAATTTGCAGTGTTTATAAATAAAGATCAAGAGTTTGATAAATCAGATACTATTTTTAACTCGTTTAAACAGAGAATTCAGTAATGCAGCAAACCAATAGCAAGATTATACATATATTGGGAGCAAGTCTTAATCAAGTGGAGCTTATTAAAACGGCTCAGAGATTGGGTTATAAGGTGTTAGTTTCTGATATGTATGAAAACCCACCAGGGAAGGAGTTTGCTGATTTCTTTGAGCAAGCGGATACCACTGATTTGGATGGCACTTTTGAGATAGCCAAAAAATATAATATTGCAGCCATTTGCACTGATCAAACTGATGTTGCGGTAACTACTGTTGCCTATATCGCAGAGAAACTGAATCTTAAAGGTATTGGTTATGATGTAGCTTTAAGATTCACCAATAAAAACTTAATGCGTAGTTTCTTGAGTGAATATCTTAGTGATGACTATAAGGGTAATATTCCTGGATTTAAATTTTTCAGCAATGCTCAAGATGCCTTTAAGTCTGTCTCTGAGCTGTTTGATAAATTTACTAATCATGCTTTAATCGTTAAGCCTATTAATAGTCAAGGCAGTAAGGGTGTAGCTAAGCTTGTGAAAGGCGAAGCTGACAGTTTATTACAAGAGAAAATTAATATTGCTATGTCTGAAAGCCATGGTAGCGGCATCTTAATAGAAAGTTTTATTGCTGGCTATGAAGTTGCAGTAGAGAGCTTTGTTGAAGATGGGGAAATATATCCTTTATGTATCTCTAAGAAAGATCATTATCAAGCTAATCCTTGCTTGGATCAAAGAGTAGAATTTCTAGGAGATATATCTGTAGATTTAGAGAAGAAATTATTTGCGCTTAACTCTGAAGTAATTAAAACTCTGGGACAAAGTTTTGGTCTTAATCACTCTGAATATATGATTGCTAATGGTAAGCCTTACTTGATGGAAACTGCTGCCCGCGGCGCTGGTAGTAATGTAAGCGGAAAGATAGTACCTTTCCTAACCAGGTTCAATACTAATGAAGCTTTGATAAATTCATTGTTTAATATACCCAATAATATTAATATTGCTAATTATCGAGAGAGGTTTGCTGTTCTAGAATTCTTTAATTTAAACTCTGCTAAAACTGTGACTATTAAAGCTATTGATATAGATCCAGAACTATATAAATTAAGTGAAGAGCTACGATTGAATGTTAATCTTGGTGATAGTATTGATGGTGTGGCTGATAGTAGAGCCAGGGTCGGGCAACTGATTCTATTTAGTGAGATTGGTGCAGACGATTTAAGAGCAAAGAATAAAAGAGCTAGTGAATTAATTAAGATAGCCTATGAATAAAAATGCAAAAATTTTAGATTGTACGCTTAGAGATGGCACCTATGTAACTAGCTTCTCTAAAGCCGAGATTGAGATTATTACTAATAAACTTTCTAGTGCTGGTATTGAGTATATAGAAGTAGGTCATGGAGTGGGTCTTGGCTACTATAGAAAAAAAGAAGGGGCGATGACTGATGAGCTCTTTATTAATTCTGCCAAAAATAATTTAAAAGGTAATTCAAAGCTTGGAGTGTTTTTTATTCCTGGGATTGGGGAAATAGACGACATCGCTAAAGCTAAAGATTTAGGTGTTGATTTTATAAGAATTGGTACTAATGCTTCTGACTCTGTAAAAGCTTTTCCTTATATAGAATTTGCTAAACAAAAGGGTTTGGAAGTTTTTTATAATTCCATGAAATCCTATATCCTGAATCCTTTTGAGTTTACTAAGGTTGCTAAGGAAGTTGCCAAGGTTGGGGTAGATGGGATTTACCTGGTAGATAGCGCTGGTGGAATGTTTCCTAAAGAGACAGAAGAGTATATTAAACTCTTGCGTGAAAATATAAAATGTAAGATTGGTTTTCATGGTCATAATAATTTGATGCTGGCGAATGCTAATGTAATTGCAGCCATAGAACATGGGGCTGATTTAGTTGATACCACCTTAATGGGACTTGGCAGGGGTGGCGGAAACGCGCCTACGGAGATAGTTCTATATATAGCTGAAAAGTTAGGTCTTGAAACTAATATTGACAATAAAGAAGTTTTGAAATTGACTAAAGAAATCATGTTTCAGAAAAACACTGCTAGTTGTTCTGAAGATTATGATATTGATATTGTTAGTGGTTTTGCGATGTTTCATTCAGGTTTCCTTGAAACTTTTACTAATATCGCCAAGACTCACAGCGTTGATTTGCGAGATTTGATTATCAAGGTTTCTGCAATCGAAAAAGAAAATCCAACTGAAGAATTGATTCAAACTATAGCCCAGGAAATTAAAGAGACTAAAACCCAAGTATTCTCACCAAGGAGTATTAATTAAATGACAATAAATAGTAGCGATCTAATTGAGGCTTTTACAAAACTATCCAAATCAAAAAATAGAGCCAAGGATTTGGTTGTCTATGTCACTAACTATGGTATGAAAGAACATAAGTTTCTTTTTAATGGTATTAAGGAAAATATTTCTCATTACATTGCTTTTATAGAAGTCGCAGAGTTAGCGGATTTGAAGACTATTCTAAATGAGATGGAAGCTTTAGAGGAAGCAGCAAGACCTAAATATATATTCTTTGATTCTAATATCTGCCGTAATTTGATTCATCTTGATGAACTTAAACTGATTAGTAGAAGCAGTAAATGCTTTGTATATTTTGAGGTTAAGGCTTGGTCAGATTCTATAGTTAATCTAGTCGCTGATTATTATCAGAGGAAAGAATTCAAAACTATTTTACTTGCTGGTAAATCAGAAATCAGTAAGAGGATTTTTAAAGATATTTTGGATTTAGGTTTGGAGACTTATTACTATGCCCCAGATCAAGCTACTAAGGATATGCTTGTAAGTTTAGTAGAGCTTTATGATGCTAAGAAACTTAAGGTTATAGAGACTAAAGACTTAGCTAAATATAGTTTCGATTGTATAGTTTCTTCTGAGCTTAAAGCTAATGTTTTTGATAAGTCTCATGCTCAGTATTTCTCTAAATCCTGCTTGGCGATTGATGCTGGTATTAATAACTTTAGTGCTGAATTCATTGAAAAACAATTTGCTCTTGGGTCTGAGATTATTAGAATCGATAATAGAGCAGCTCTTTCTTCCTATCTAATATCGATTCTTGAAACAGAAGATTTAATCGATAATGGTATTGGTAAATTAACTTATCAAGGTGTCAATATAGTCGCTGGTGGCTATATGGGACTTGAAAATGAAATCATCGTCGATAATATTAGTAAGCCTTCGTTAATTATTGGTGTGGCTAATGGAGCAGGTAAAGTTAAATATCCACCTTATGATAAAGAATTACAAGCTAAAGTTGATATAGTTAAACAGCTCCTCAATAAATCTAAAGCTTAACTATCTGCATATAGCTTGTTGATGATTAATTGTTTACCGTTTACATCTAGCTTGTGATGCATTACTGAGGAGATTAGCATTGAATCTCTGATCATAGTGTTCTCCATTACTATGCTATCTTGGATTTCACTGTTCTCTATAACACAGTTGTCGCTAATAGCGGTGAAAGGTCCTAGAGTTGAATTGTAGATCTTCACGTTTTTACCAATGAAAATCGGACCCATTAAGTTAGAACCTTCTATGATAGTTTTCTCTTTTACGGAAATATTGCCGTGTAAGTAAGAATCTCTCACTGTCGAATCTACGTTATCAAATTTATTCGATTCAATTAATAAGGTTTTGTTTGCGTCTAATAAACCTTCTCTGGTACCAGAGTCAAACCAGAAAGAATCTAATATATGAGTGATCACATTAGCTTTACTTTCAACTTGAGCTGCAATAGCATCGGTGATCTCCAATTCCCCTCTCAGACTAGGTTCTATCTTGTCGATAAATTTATAAATAGTCTTATTAAATAAATAAACTCCAACTATTGCATGTTTGGAAACAAAAGTTTTAGGCTTCTCTACTAAGCTCTGTGCTCTACCGTTGGCATCAAAGGTTACTACTCCAAAATCATAAGGTCTGTCTACTTCTTTGATTAATATTAGAGAGTCAGCTTTATTTGCATAAAATTTATTAACCATTTTAGAAAGTGGTTCATCGAAAATATTGTCACCCAGGATTACCGTGAAATCATCATCTCCAGTGAACTCTCTATTAATGCCAATTGCATGTGCTAAACCTTTAGGAGCATCTTGATAAAGGAAGCTGATATTTACTCCAAAGTTTTCTTTATGAACTTTTTCTTCGATTAATTTTCCAGTTTCAGGATTAAGAACTATTTGAATCTCAGTGATGTCAGCTTTTTTTAAAGTTTCAATACAATGAAAAAGTATAGGCTTGCCTATAACGGGCACCAATTGTTTAGGATAATTATCGGTTATCGGAGCTAACCTTGAACCTTTTCCTCCAGATAATATTATACCTTTCATGAGACTCATCAGATTATACCCTAATTCTATTTGGCTAAACTTAGGTAGAAGGAAGTCTATTATGATTATAAGAATGCAACTTAAAACCTTCTTCAAAACCTACAAACTACTTATTTTACTAATAATAATTGACTGCTTATTTCGTTTTTGGGATTATGGTTTGCCAGCGTTGCTGCAATCTGATTCACCTAAATATTTTGCGCCACTGCAAGTCATACAACTCAAAATGGTGAATTGGATTTGGGAGCCAGGTTTAAGTTATAGTCCTTTCTATCGTTTTTGTTCTTATTGGTTGCAGCTTGCTAATAACGGATCTATTGATATGTGGATTCCAGTACAAAAACTACTTGGTATTTATGAAAGTGTTTTAGTTTATTTGATCTGTCTTAGATTTACTCGTAGTAATCATCTTATAGCTTTTATAGTTGCTCTTTTCTATGGTATTAATCCATGGAGATTGTTTATGGAGAATGTAATATTTGCTGAGGGTGTTTATATTCCTTTGATAGTTAGTGCTTTGTTTGTTTTTATTTTGTTTGCTGACAGATTGCGTTTAAACAAAAAATTAGATTGGTTGCTATGTGTTTATTCTATTATTTTTGGAATCCTTATTAGTTTAATACCTCTGACTAAGGAAGTAACTATTTGGAAGTATTTTGTTCTGACTGGCATCTTTATTTTTTCAATCAAGGACTGGATTTTAGAGAAATCTAAAGTGTTGATTATTTGTTTTGCCATTATTTCTCTGAGCTCATTTATGGTTGATCTACCGTTGATGCTTTATAATCAATCGCGTTTCAATCGCTTTTCTATAGTAGCGGTACCAGCTATGGGCGGACATATTTGGGGCTTGAATGAGAAAATGGTGCGCAATTCTAAATCAGAAAAACAATGGATATCTAAATATATTTTGGACACAGTAAATGAATATAAAAGACAAAAAGGTTACTCGGAAGATGTGGAAGATTTTGACTCTTATATTCAAGCCGTGGTGAAGATCACCGTTGCTGGTCGCGAAGGGCGTTTCGTAAACCCAGTCACTGGACAGCTTATGAGTCCAGAAGAGTTTTCTGATACTTTTTCTGACTACTACTTTGAGACTTCTTTTGGTGATCCGCAAGAGACAATTAAAAGAGTAGCCAAGAGTTTCGTGAAGAATTTTTCTCAACCGGTGCAGACTTTTAAACTATTAAGAAGATCTTGGTGGAGAACCAATTCAGAGTATGAGTTGTTTGATACTTATTTGATGGTACCTGCTTCTCTTTCTGACTTGGTTTCACCGAAGGTAGCTTCTCTTCCTGTGGTAAGCACTCGCTATCTAAGTCCTGATGGCTGGTTTAAAGACGCGCATCATATCGATAAATACGATGAAAATGTAATTCCTTTGCATGTGGATCAGAGAACTGATGTCGCTCTTCTCTACTCCAAGCCTTGTCTAAATATCAAGTGGATTAATTTATGGGCGAATTTCAATTGGAGCATTATAGTTGCTTTGATATTTGTGATTAGTGTTATAGCGTTTTTTGCTTTTGGTGGGTTCTTAGCATTTGATTTGGTGCAGTATTTTATACTTGGTCATTCGCTGTTCTATGGCATAGTACCTGCTGCAATCTCTCAAGGCGACCCGCGTTACGCGCTTCACAGCACTGCTGCAATGTTGGTTTTCAGCGTTTCAGTTTGGTATAGATTGCTAGTGGAAAAGAATAAAACCAGCTTATAGCTTTAATGCGATTGCTCTAGTTTCTTCTGTATTTTTAATTACTTCGCCTTGCATGTTTAAAACGTAATCTATACGAATACGCCCCCATTGTTTAAATGGATTAACTGTGTTGTTGTTTTCGGTGTAACGGATAGTAGTCCCTTCATTGTTTTTATAAGGTAAGGTTAGTGCTGAAGTGTGAAGCACGTTTTTGATATTGGCTTCTCTGCCTGGCGCTAGAGTCCAGTAGACTCTTTCAGGGATTAGTATATTGATAGTGCTGCGTCCTTCAGAAGGCAATTGTCTTAGGTATTCAAAGTTTCTTACAAAAGGTCCGATCTTCGCGCTTAGCACAAATAGATCGTAGCCAAAGTAATGGAAGCTCGCTAAAGAATTAGGTAAGGTGAGAACTGATAGTAAGGCGATGCTACTCAAACAATATTTATGCTTTCTGTAAGCCAATACTATAAGTAATAAAATAAATGCTCCGAGTAAGCCTCTGATCTCGCGGAAATCGTAAGCATCAAAGAAAACCAATAAAGAAAGGTAGTACATGCTAGCAATCAAGCTTGCTGCGATATATAGACGCTCTTTGGTTTTAAAAGCAAAGTAAGTGACAAGGCAATAGCTTCCAAAATAAAGATACTTAGCTACAAAATAAAATGGTGCAAAGAAATATGTAATAAAATACATATTTAGATTATTGATGACATTGTCGCTGACCATTTTTATGCAAGCACTTATATCGCCTTGTTTTAAAGCTTCAGATACCTTGGTCATGATTAATCCATAGTATGGGGCATGACAAGTTTTGTTATATACCAATCCTAGAAGGATTATGCCAGCACTTAAACTGATGAATTGAAGAGCTTGTTTTTTGTGCTTGATTAAGGGTATGAATGCCACTGCTGCAAGTGACCAGCTGTAGCGAAAAGCAGTAGATATAAGGATTACCAATATCAGTCTCCAGCTGTCTTTTAGCTCCATATCTTTCTGGCTAGCAAGTTGATAGGTTCTGATTAGCTCTAAGCCAATCAAGTTAGCTAAAAATATATTGATCATTTCCGGGCTGTATATAAATGCTTGCCAGAAAATTTGCGAGAAACTTAATTCGGCAATTAATAGTAAGAGTTTGAAATTCAGATCTAATAGTTTTGATCTGAGGATAATGAATATAGTTAGTACAAACAAAACAAAGTTGGTATAAATCATGTTTAATAAGTGCAACCCAAAAATTTTATTAATGCATCCCCAGAAAATTGGATACATCGGTCCATGCACATTGGCTTGAATACCAGGTGCAACATATTCATCCATAAGGTTCAAACACTGTATTGATCCGGTTTCATAGAACGCTCTGGCGTTGTTATAGTACTCTACATGGTCACTGCGAGTTGGCGCATAGACTCCGGTGCTGAAAATTTCATAATAATATTTTCCATAAAAGCATAGTAGGACTAGCAATATAGTTGATAGTAATAGAGTGAATTTATTACTAGTTATTCTATTGATGATTTCTTTTGCCATAATTTAGAACTTCATTTTCAAAAAAACAAACTGTGGAAGCAGCCTAATGATAAGCATTATATAGCGCCAGAACCAAGGGGTGTAGATTAATACTTTGCCGGTCTTGATTGCATCATATATATCTTTCGCTACAGTATCAGTTTTAGCTAACAACGGTCTGCTTTCCATGCTTGCAGTCATTGGGGTATCGATGATTCCTGGTTTGATGGTAAGTAAATTGACATTGTATTCTTTAAGTCGCTGTGCCAATCCTTGTCCGATGGAGCTAAGTGCGGCTTTAGCAGCACCGTATACGACGAGTTTCTTGCGTCCTCTGTCACCAGCTACTGAACTAATGATGGCTATAGTGCCAGATCTTTGTTTCACAAAGAATTTTTCTAATATTAGTAATAAAGATACAAACGAATTTAGATTGATTTCTAATTCTTTAAGAGCGAAGCTCGGAGATTCTTGGCATTTAATTTCATCGCTTAAGCTTCCGTGAGCTAATAATGCAATATCAATAGTCCCTGCTTGCGCGAAAACTTCTTGAATCAAACTTTCATGCTTACCATATTCTGTAAAATCCAAAACGAATTGATGTACTGCTGTTGCTCCGCGAGTTTGTAGGTCATTAGCTACGGCTGCAAGCTTTTCTGCGTTTCTTGCCACTAAGAAAAACTCTGCTGATTCTTTTGCGTATAACCTTGCAGTTTCTTCAGCGATAGCTGAGGTCGCTCCGAATATTAGTATTTTAGCCATTGACTCTACTCCAGAAGTTTGAATTGAATTTCGGATCTATATGTTGCATAAACTCTTTATGTCTTGGATATGCCTGCTTGAAGTCGATTCCGCTCATATGCATGTCCTTAGCTGGATAGATAGCACCTCCAGCTTCAGTAATAATAGCAGATATCTCATCGAGAAATTTTTCAGTTTTGTTTTGCTGATATGGGAAGTCCATCGCTAAAGTAAGACCTGGTCTCGGGAAAGAAAGCATGCCTGGAGAAACTATATCTCCGAAAACTTTTAATACTGATAAAGATGAGCCGGTATTGTGTTTCTGAATTGTTTGTAAGCAATGATTGATTATTGCCAGAGAATTTTCCCTGGCGATAACAAATTGAAATTGCACGAATCCATTAGCACCATAGAGTCTATTCCAGTCATTGACTGAATCTAAAGGGTAGAAAAATGGATTGTAATGTATAAGTGTTTTGGTTGTTTGCTCGATTTGTTTATAGTAATAAAGCCAATTGAAAAGCTTCATGCTTAGATTGTTGACAAACGAGAATGGTGGAATGAAGGGGATACAGAGTTCTTTGCTTGCTTGCACACTTAGCTCACCAGGCTTGTTTGAATGATTAGCGCGCATGAAAATACCTTTGCAATCTTCTTCTTTGCTGACCATGCAATCAAACCAAGAAACAGTGTATTCGTAATTCTTGTCGGAGTTGTCTGAAAGTTTGAGGAATTCATGTAAGCCCTGAAATTTAATTAATTCTAAGTCTAAATACTGACTACCAATAGCTTTGAGCTTGATGCTTATCCAAGTGATTAATCCAGTGAGACCTAAGCCACCGATAGTCGCTTGAAATAATTCTGTATTTTGTGTTTTAGAGCAAACGAGGCGCTGACCATCTGAACGCAATATCTCAAACTCTATAACATGTGCACCAAAGGTTCCAGCGCTGTGATGATTTTTGCCGTGTATATCATTGGCGATAGCTCCTCCTAAACTAATATATTTGGTTCCTGGGCATACTGGTAGAAACCAGCCGTGCGGAACTATTAATTCTAGAATGTCGCTCAAAAGCAATCCAGAATAGGCTTTTAAGATACCCTTCTCTTTATCGAATTCAATGAATTGATCGTAATTTTTGGTATGTAGAACTATACCATCAGTATTTAAGCAGCTATCTCCATAGCTGCGACCATTTCCATAAGCAAGCAGGGTTCCCTGGTGCTTGCTTAAATCAAACTCTTGTTTATTGAGTTCAGCTCCGGCTTGGTAAATTTGTGGTTGCCTGCCCCAGGATTTATATCTAGATTGTTCGTATCTGTGTTTCATGCAAGGCAGTATAAAAATATAAGAGAGATCAATCCAAGAACGATACTTGTAGGATCTTTAAGTACAAAAATTACTGGATCATCGTGCAATTGATCTCGCTGAGCCAGACTCCAGAGGCGTGTATACCAAAACAGTAATATGAAACATAATCCAAGCATTAATAATGGATGCTCAACTATATTCATCGGAGAAATGTGATGTAAGTAAAGCATGAGTATAAGGATAGAGATATAAGAACTACTAATGCCAAATATTGGTAGGAGTTTTTCGTCTGCTTGTAAGTAACCTCTGTTACTAATGGTTGCTTGTGAATTGACTACTTCTATGTAGCGCTTAAGCACTGCTAGGCTATAAAATAAAAATATGCCAAATGCTAGAAACCAGAAGCTAAGTGGGATTGCTGCTACTGCGGCACCGGCTATCATTCTAATAATATAGAGCGCTGAAAGTGTTACAGTGTCTGCAATTGCGATTCGTTTTAAGAATAAGGAGTAAGCAAGAGTAATGCAATAATATATTGCCAATGTTGCCAGGAAAGCAGTTCCGAGTTGTAAGGCAATGCTGATCGATATGGCTAGTAATATTGGTATAAGCCTAATTCCGTATTTTAATGATAAGGCTCCTGAGGCAAATGGTCTGTTTCTCTTGCGAGCATGTGCTCTGTCGTCTTCTAAATCTGTTAAGTCATTGAGTATATAAACACTGGAAGCGCAAAGCGAAAAACTTATAAAGGCAATCAAGGTGCTGATTAATAAATCTATTTCGTTATAGCGATGTGCAGCTAATAATGGCGCAAACAGTAAAATATTTTTAGCCCATTGATGTGGTCTGAGCGCTTTGAATGATTTGCTTTTGGATGGGGCTTCATCTTGAATGATTTCTATATTTTGAACTTTGCTTTTGATCTTATGAATTAAGCTAGAGCTAGGATTCACTACGTAAGCGTGGTTGCTGGCTTGCCATAGTGGTATATCGTGTCTGCTGTCTCCTAGGTAAATATAATTATTGCCATATCTTTCTTGAATTACTTTTGCTTTATTAGTACCTAGTAAATTAAAACTTTCACTACTCGCTAACACGTCGTCAAATATATTTAAATTCTTTGCGATAGCTTGTGCATACTTTTCATTGCTAGCAGTTGCTAGGATTTTCTTGCCATCGAATCTTTTGATAAACTGAATAACCTTCTCATTTAGTGGTAATAGTGAAACATTGAGATCGACTCTTTTGGCTATTTCATATTTGAGTTTGGCTTTGCCTTGAAATAACCACAATATTACTAGGAAGATATAAAAAGGGTTCTTTTTAATAAGTAGCAAAAACGACTCATAAAGACAGTCTGTCTTTATGAGGGTGCCGTCGAGGTCTACTATAATTGTGCTTTTAGCTTCTGGCATTTAGTTCTTATATATTATCGGATCTATTGCCATTCAGCCATTTGCTTCTTAAACTATAGACTTCTTGCATAATTAAAAATCCCCCATTATCAACAAACTAGGTGCTATTATCTATTTCGCCCTCTTTAACATAATATGCCATTGTTTGCTATAATTATTTTATGAGTTCAATCTCACTATCTTTATACCCGTGCAATCATTCATTGCTGATAACTCATGCTGATGTCAATAAGCTTCGTAGTCATCAGGTTAAATTCCCAGGGTCAGCTAAATTTTATGGTGAATTTACAGATTTGATTGATCAGTTTTGTCATCACTTGGATAGGGTATTGGCAGCTGGTAATGATGCAGTAGATGCTTTAAGTCAGTTAGGTAATTTCACTATTAATAACTGGAATATGATTGACCCGGTTCGTAAAGATGCTTTTTATGCAAATTGTGCTCAAGCGTTAGAAAGGTTATCTTTAAATTTATCGTCAAATTTATCGTCAAATGAGGAGAGGCGGCTAATTACTTGTGCTTCTATTGCTGATGGTTTTAGGGCTGATGGCAAATTAACCTGGAAGCCTGAACATAAAGCTAGTAATAATTCTGGTGATATGAGTTTGACTGCTATAAATGAGTTGAAGAGAGTTGTCGGCAAGCGCATTGTTACGATTGGAAGCAGAGAGCATACTCTTCAAGTTATTAATGCAGGAAGTATTGGTGTAATTATGGGGCTTGCTAATAAGAATGGAGCTTTGGTTAAAGCTTATCGTTTAATTTCACCTCTAGGCGGAATAACTGCTGATCAATTTATAACTTATGCCAATAATTTCAAGGAGGCGGCCGATACTGTTACAGATGGCTCTTTAGTGCCTTGTGGTGAATCTAAGAAACTTAGCTATGGTACTAGCGGTAAATTTGTTGTAATTCAGCCGATGAGAGCAGTAAATACTTGGAATTCGACATCTACTAAAACTCTTGAAGAGTACTTGCTTGAGGAGCTTCCCGTGAGGGATGATTATACTCCCTTGGAATATCGTACTGGTTCTTTAGTTGTAAAATTGTTTACAGATTGGGCAAGGGCAATTAAGTCCAGTCATGATGCGGGGTTTGCTCAGTGTAACCTTAAGTTAGATGGTGTTAGGCTCAGCGGGAAAAAAACAGATCTTATTAGGGTTAACACTAGCCTGTGCAAACCTGCTAATGAAGCTCCAAGTCAAGGACCTTTGTATGGTTCTTATGCTTTAAGGGATTGGTCGAACAATTCTTTTAGTGCTACTCCCACTGATAAAGCTGTTTGTATTAGCGACCTACATGCTTGGGGGGTGCATTTTGCTCAAGCTTTGCTTGGTAAGGAGAATGGACGCCTAGCAATGCTTTATGCTGGTGGACCAAAGCTTGATCCAGAAGCTAATACAGAGTGGATTAAAGAACTTCTCTCTAGTAAAGCCAGTGAAGGAGAAGCTCACGATCCAAATGATACGACTGATGGTGGACAAAGGCAGTTCCAGCATGCTTGTACTAGTTATGCTTTTACGGGGGAATATGAAGGGAAACCACATGGTTTAAATTTACATACTATGCTTTACAATAAGCTTTTAGATACTTTAGAGGAGGAATCAGCTAACGCTTTAGCTCTTTTGATCACTGACTTATGTGTGTATAAGAAGGAAGCTAATGGTGATAGGAATCTTAAGTTAACAGTGTCTGATGATAATGGGGCTAAATCTTATATATCTCCTACCATTGATAATGTTATTGATGTATTAAAGAAGCTTATGTCAAATGTTGTTGATTAAATCTAAATCTCATTGAATTCTTATGATAATCTATTATTGTGCGCCAAGCCAAAAAAATACTAGTAACAGGTTGTAACGGGTTTATAGGAACGAATTTCGTTAATTTAGTTTACGCATCTTATCCTGATACTGAAATCTTTAATATTGATAATTTAGATCTTGAAATTACCAAAGATAATCATGTAGGTAAGGATGCTGATAGATATCATTTCATCCATGGTTCTATTCTTGATAAAGAATTACTAACTAAGCTATTCTCTCAACACAAGTTTGATCAAGTAATTAATTTTGCTGCATACTCTCATGTGGATAACTCAATCACTGACCCTGAAGCCTTTACCGTAAACAATGTACTCGGTACTCAGCGTTTATTGGATGTGGCTTTGAAGTATGAGCCTGAGCTATTCTTGCATATTAGCACTGATGAAGTTTACGGTTCTTTAGAGTTTGATTCTCCTTCTACTACTGAAGAGGCGTCTATTAAACCTAATAATCCTTATTCAGCTTCTAAAGCTGCGGCTGATTGTTTGGTTAGATCTTACTATAGAACTTTTAAATTACCTTGCCTTATAACCCGCTCTAGTAATAACTTTGGACCTTATCAATATCCAGAGAAATTTATTCCTGTAGTCATAAGTAATGCACTGAACAATCAAGCTATCCCTGTTTATGGCAGTGGCAGAAATGTTAGAGATTGGATTTATGTAGCTGATAATTGTCGAGCTGTAGATTTAGTGCGTAACAAAGGTCAAATAGGCGAGATCTATAATATTCCTGGTCATGAAGAGGTACAAAATATAGATTTAGCGAAGACTATACTTAAAGTTCTAGGCAAGGATGAATCTTTAATTAAGTTTGTCGAAGATCGTAAAGGACATGACCTAAGATATTCTATGGATGGCTCTAAGATCAAAGCTCTAGGATTCAAATTAGAAGCTAGTTTTGAGAATGAATTAGCTTCAACTATAGAGTGGTATAAAACTAATACCAAATGGCTTAAGGTTAAACCAGCCGTCGTTTAACATGTCTACTAAAACTACTTTACCAGCTATCGAAGGCGGTCCTAAAATCAGGGATCAGTTTCTAGTGTTTGCTAAACCCAAGGTTGATGATAAGGCTATCGCTGGTGTAGTTGAATCTTTGCAATCTGGTTGGATTGGTGCTGGACCTAAGGTAAAAGAGTTTGAAGAAAAATTACGTAAGCATATTGAAACTCCACATGCTAAAGCCGTTAACTCTTGTACTGCAGCGTTGCACCTTGCTGTAAGAGCTTTGGGGATTACTGAAGGCGATGAAGTCATCGTTCCTAGTTATACTTTTTGTGCAACTGCTAATAGTGTTTTATTTGAGAGAGCAACTCCTGTTCTAGTGGATGTGGATTACGATACTTTTAATTTAGATATTGATGCTGTGAAAGCTGCGATTACGCCTAAAACCAAAGCAATAATTCCTGTGCATCTTGCTGGTCACCCGGTGGATATGGATAAAATTCTAGCGATTGCTAAGCAGTATGGGCTCTATGTTATAGAAGATTCAGCTCATTCAATAGAAGGTAAGTATAAAGGTAAGGTCACTGGCTCTATTGGGGATATAGGTTGTTATAGTTTTTATGCTACGAAGAATCTTACTACTGGTGAAGGTGGTTTGATAGTTTGGAATGATGATAAATTTACTGAGCAGATTAATGAAAGTGGGTTACATGGTTTAAGTGCTGATGCTTGGAAAAGATTCTCAGAATCTGGCTTTAAGCATTATGAAGCTTCAAGACTGGGTTTCAAGTACAATATGACAGATATTCAAGCGGCGCTTGGTCTTGCGCATTTGGACGATATATATGATTACTTAAAGGTCAGAGAAAATATTTGGTCCTATTATAGTAAAGAAATTAAAGCTCGTAAGCTTCCAGCTAAGCCGCCTACAGAGATAGATCCAAGCTGGACTGATTCAATACATGCAAGACATTTGTATATTATTCGCTTGGAATTAGATAAATTGCGTGTCAATAGAGATCATATTCTTAATGCTTTACAAGCAGAGGGTATAGGTTGTGGAGTGCATTATAAGCCTTTACACTTACATAAGTTCTATAAAGAAACTTTGGATATTAATGCTGCTAAGTTGATGAATGCAACAAGACTTGCAGACGAGATTCTTAGTATTCCTATTGCTCAAGGTATGTCAGAGCAAGATGCAAGTGATGTTATTGAAGCCTTAGATAAGGTGTTGAGTTATTATCGAGCTTAGAGCGATTCTCTAGTACTTAACTCATAGAAGCTAGTCGCTGACCTTAGGTTCGTATCTTCTGCTAGCATCCAAGCATTAGACTTAAATGCTTTGTAGAAGCGGAGTTCATCAACTCTTCCGTTAAATGATTCTTCACCTTTTCTATTTGCACAGATCATTCCTAAATTAGCAGTGATATTAGCGGAATCATAACCAGTCTTCACCGTATTATTAGCTCCATTTAACCAAGTGCTAACTTTTGCGTTAGTGGCATTCTCTTCAGATGAATTGACGCTCATATGGTACCAAGTGCTCGCTGTTAGAGATGTATCAATTAATATATTGCCATTAGCGTTGTTATGATTCCAATTAATTTTTCCTGGGTTAAACATGGCAGCAACACGTCGCGTGTTTAAGCCACCAGGTGCAGCATATTCAAAAAATACTTGTGGAGTTGCTAATGAGTCGAATCTTACAAAGGTTGAAAATGCAAAGTTGCGATGAGGGTTAGTGCTGAAATCTTGTAGATCTACAAATCCTACGGCACCAGGTTCATTACAATCTAATGAATTACCAATTTGCCCAGATCCAGTCATTAAGCCAGCTAGGTTAGTATATGTACCTCCTATACCTCCCGTTGAATTAACGAAAGTCGCTGTATCAGGATTCTCTTCAAAGTGAGCAACTATCTCGAAATCAGAAGTCCATACTTTGTTTCTACCGTAAGTAGCAGTATTGTCATAGTTTGTAGCAGCAGTATTGCCGTAGTAGATATAGAATACATTGTCGGTAGTTGCACTTAATGCACTTGCTTTGAAGTATAGTTCACCAGTTTTACTAGTTGAATTGCAAGAAACTATTTCTCTTGCTAATTCTGTTTTACCACTACTATCCGTGACTCTGATATCTCCACAACCTGCATTAACTTTAGTGAATAAACTATCTCCTAAATCTGCAAGGTTTACATAGACTGGGAAGTCAGTTAAATTTTCAGCAACCTTAGCAGCTTTAATTGTGATCTTCGTTCTATTCAACCAAGATTGATTCATCCAGTTGCTAGGAACCGTAGGTGCTGGTGTTGTCGGTGTTGGTGTGATATTTTCAATTGCACTCAGTGTAAAGAAACTAGCGTTATCGTTTTGGTTGTTGTATTCGGTAAGTAAATAATTGTCAGTTAACAGTTGATTTGAGTATCTAATTTCATCAAGAGTTGCTCCAACATTCCATTCTCCTGCGCCAACACTAATTCCATTGGTGATAGATGTACCTAATGTAGCAGTGCCAGTGTAATTACTATTGTTTAAAGTGAGCATTAGATTCGGTGTTGATAGTCTATTGTATCTACCGGCATAATAAAACCAAGTATTTGTAGATGGTGCAGTGATAGACTTTCCAGCACCACCTGCCCCATTTTGAATGAACGATAATTTATCATAGAGTATAGATCTATAGCTAGTACCACTTGATCCAGTGCCAATGCTGACGATAGTATATCTCGCCGCTGAGTCTTTAAGATTACACCAATATGTGACTGTACCTTGGTTTGCCGTTGCTGGCATATTTGTATTTTGAAGTTTGTCAGACTCCGTGTAATCTAGATCTACCCCTTTGCCTATTTTCCCTGTAACAGAATCAGCACTAGTTAAATTGCCACTAGCCGTCATCTGGTAGGTCCCTGAGGTGGAGTCGGTTATTGGATAAGATCCGATGCTTGGATCTTGCGTCAAGTGATATACGGCAACATAGTTAGTCCAAACATTCTGTCCACCAATTTCAGCGGCAGCTGGATTGCCAAAATAAATATAGAACTCATTGTCGCTAGTAGCCTTTAATGAATCAGCTTTAAAGTGTAATTCACCTGTTTTAGTAGTTAGATCGATAGAAACCACTTCCCTAGCTAATTCTGTCTTACCATCTGCTTTGGTTATTCTGATATCAGCTCCAGTAGTTTTGACTTTGGTGAAAAATTCGCTAGGTAAAAGTGCAAGGTTTAAATACACTGGGAAATCAGTTAGATCTCCTCCAACTTTCACGGCTTTAATCGTAATCTTAACTCTGTTTGTCCAAGCAGTATTCATCCAATTACTAGGAACTGTTGGCGCAGGTGTTGTAGGCGTAGTAGTAGTTTCATTAGTACCAATTGCAAAAAATCCTGCGTTGTCATTTTGATTGCTGTATTCAGCTAGGAGCCAAATAGGAGTTCTTGCAACATTAGATATTCTAAGTTCATCTGCTTTAAATACTGGGCTTAAGTTGGTAGTTATAGAACCTAACTTAAGACTAGCTGTTGTGCTGTAAAGGCTTGTGACGGTAGGATTCCAAGGCTTCTGTATAAGAGACGATTCCGTAATATCTATACCGTTATTATAGATTTTGAAAACCCCGCTACTAAAAGTGAAACCAGTTTGTCTCCAAGTATTGTCCCAAACTAGTCCGCCTCGATAAATCTTTGATGTTGTTGATGACGAAGCCGCAGCTCCAGAAACATACCAATCATGACCACCTGGAGCAACTACATTGGTGTCAGTGTTAGCGCCCCATGATGTTGCTGTGTTAGCAGCTACTCTTTTGCCTAGAATGTCTTTTTGGTTTGTCGATGCTCCATTGACCCATATTGTTACAGTAAGATTGTTGGTGATATTTAATGAAGATCCGGCACCAAAATCTATAAAATCGTTTACTCCATCAAAGTCTAGAGACTTGCAAATTTTTCCTGGGACCGAGTCAGTGTTTGTCATTGCTCCAGCGGATGTTCCGTGGTTCTTGTTGCTAGTTGAATCTAATATTTGAGGACCGGTTATAGAAGGATCATTATTCAAGTGCCATACGCCCGCATAACCATTAGTCCAAACAGTTTCTCCGCCAGGTTCAGTTGCAGTTGTGTTACCAAAATAGATATAGAATTCATTGTCAGTTGTAGCTTTTAATAAATCTGCTTTAAAGTATAATTCTCCAACTTTAGTAGTCGAGTCTATAGAAGCCACTTCCCTAGCTAATTCTGTCTTACCATCTGCTTTGGTTATTCTGATATCAGCTCCAGTAGTTTTGACTTTGGTGAAAAATTCGCTAGGTAAAAGTGCAAGATTTAAATATACAGGGAAATCAGTTAGATCTCCTGTAACTTTACCAGCTTTAATAGTAATTTTGATTCTATTAGTCCAAGCTGCATTCATCCAATTACTAGGAATTGTTGGTACTGGTGTTGGTGTCGTAGTTGTTGGTAATGATTCACTTATAGTAATTGTTTTGCTTGTTATAGTTTGATTACCCGTATTGCCTACTTTAAGTTTAACTGTGTAATTACCTGGTCCAGGAAAAACATATGAACCATCTACTTGATTTGAATCAACTACACCATCACCATTAAAATCCCATTCAATTAATTTTGTTTGATCAACACTGGGCCCTGGATGGAAGACCATTGTATAAATAGTGATGAAATCATCTTGACAATTGACTTTGCTGTATAGGGTGTTAAATAAAAGTACTAGAACTAAGGTTAATGAAATTAGCTTGGGGATTTTGACTTTCAATTTATTTTCCCCCTGAATATGTTTACCTAGTATTAACATTGCAACTATCTTAGCGAGGTTCTTAATATTTTTTCAGGATTTTTTTATTTTTTCTTGACAATTGCTCGGGCGCTTCTCTAAGATTAGCCCCAGTGGTAAGCGCATGAGGGGAAAACCTTTTCATAAAAAATTTTTAAATAGACTCTCCAGATTAGCTGTAAATTTATCACTGCTATTGATTTTATTTTTTCAACAATCCTATATTAGTTTGTTTATGCTTGAAGCTAAGGCTGAAAGTCCGTCAGCAACTGATATTGGCTTTAATGCAATAATCAAGCAAAGAAATGATAACCTGGCCAATGGAAAATCAAAGATCAAATTTTCTGTGCAGAAAATTTCTACGCAAAGTTTAGGAGATCAAAAATTTACAGTATTTCTATTCTTTGGTGATAATTTTTATAAAGAATATAGTACTTTTACCAGTGTTTATGGGGATTTCAAGGATATTGAACATGAATACATTAAGGCTGGCACCTATAAACCTTTATTAGTCGTATATTCAAACGACTTGAAAACTAAGGTCTTTAAATTTTTAGATCCTATTACTGTTGAACAAAAAAATGTTTATAAACCAATTGCTTTTGGTAAAGATTTGTTGAGAACTTATGATGCTATTGCTAATACTCTTACCATTAAGTTTAGCGCTCAAGGTAGCTATGACACGCAAAGCAATTCTAATGCAGGTCTTACTTATCATTGGGATTTTGGTGATGGTGATAAGTTAGATAGCAAAACTATAGAAGTAAATCATACTTATGTTTCAGCTGGAACTTTTTTGCCAACGTTAATAGTGGAAACTGCTGATGGTCGTTTGAGTGACAAATATTCTCTAACATCGATAGTAATTGGTGAAGATACTATTATTGACTACAATAAACGTTCCTTTGCTACGGATATAATTCCTGCGATTACTGCAAAGATCAATCAAGCTCCTCTATTAAATGCCAAGATTCAAATTGAATTTAGCTCTAATAACAGTAATCTAAAACTCAGTACTAAAAAATATACGGTGTTTGTATTTTTCGGAGATGATTTCTATAAGTCCTATAATTTATTTACTGAAAAGTTTTCAAGCTTCTCCGCTGTAACTCATGTCTATGCTAAACCTGGTGTTTATAAGCCTTTGGTGATTGCTTATTCTGCTGATCTGAAAGATAGATTGTTTAAGTTTCTTGATCCAGTTGAAGTTACTAAAATAGATAAAAGTTCTACTTTGCCTATAGCTCAAGCAAGATTAATTGAGCGATTAGATGATAGATTAGCTAACTCAGTAACTGCTAATTTATCTTCGGAAGGTAGTTTTGATCCTTATGATAATTCAACTAATAATTTGAAATATTCTTGGGATTTTGGTGATGGAGTTAAAACTGAACTTGCATTACAAAACGTAATTCATATCTATAATCAACCTGGTACTTTTATTCCGAGTTTAATCGTTAAAACTACTGATGGTAGAGTTAGTAAAAAATATGATTTAGATCCAATAGTAATATCGAAACAAATTGTTTGCCTTCAATCACGTGATTCTTGGGTTAATTCGGGTGTCTGTAGAGCAGACTGTGGTGGATTAACTGGTGAGCAATTACAGGTTAATTTATGTGGAGAAGAAAGAACGGTAGCTTGTACAAGTAGTCAATGTCGCTCAAATACATTTAAAATTCTCAATGATTACGTAGAAGCTAAACAATTTATTTCTCTGGATGCTAATACTGATGGTTTTAGAGATGAAAGTAAATTGAGCTATCGATATATTATTAGTTCAGCTTCAGAACCGTCTAGGGAGCAGATTTATAAGAAGAGTAAATTTTACTTGAATAATGCTGAGCCTTATAAAATTATCTTAGAAATTTATGAGGATTCATTCAAGGCTTCTAGTTATACACAAACTGTGCAAGTAGTTCCAGCAAATCAAGCTCCTATTATTCAAGCAACTGCCGATCAGTATCTAGGAGAAACTCCATTGGCAGTTAAGTTTAATGCCATAGCTTCTCGTGATCCAGAAGGTTCTAACTTAATCTATGAATGGGATTTTGGTGATAAACAGCGCGGCAATGGTGCTCAGTTAACACATACATTTGTTAACCCTGGAACTTATGTTGTTGATCTAAAAGTCACTGATACTAAGGGTTTAAGCAGTAATTATAGATTCAATAATATTGTTGTTGAAGAGAAAAATTATGCTCCTCAGGCTAAGTTTATTCAAAATATTTTTGATTGTAAGCTGGATGCTAATGGCTCAGTATTATTAGAGCCTAAGCCTGAGAATAAATTCTTCTGTAATGTAGAACTTGATGGTCTATTTAGTTCTGATCCGAATGGCAATATAAATGATTACAGTTGGACTATTAATTTCTTTAATCCGGTCACTAATCAAAATGAGAATGTAGTTCTTAGTAAATCTACGAGTCCGAAATTTACTTATCAATTCAATAAATTCGGGACCTATGATATTCAACTAAAAGTTACTGATGCTAAAAAGCTTTTTAGTGTTTATGCTTCTAAGTTGAAAATTTTAGAACCTGTTCCATTATTGAAAGCTGAAATTAAAAATAGAACTAATAATTTGGCTCAAGCTAGTTCTACTATGACTTTTAGTGCTAATGGATCTATTTACTATCAGAACAGTAGCAATTTAAATCCTGGTCTTGCGCTACTAGATTATGTTTGGGATTTTGGAGATGGTTCAAATGGTAAAGGCTTAGAGCTGCAACATAAATATACTGCTGCTGGTGTTTATTCTCCAGTGCTGAAAGTAAATAGAAAGAATGATGAGAGTAGAAAAGTATTAGCTGAGAAAAACTTAGAGTCAATTGTTGTGGCAGCAGAGATTCCGGTGCTTGGTTCTTTAAGCTTTAGTAATTTAGATACTATTGAAAATGGTACTAGTGCTGTTAGTGCAGTAACTGTGGGTGCTGTAAATAAGGAACGCTATCAATGGATTTATCGTGCTTTTGAAAAAGATGCAGCCAATAAAACCATACTTATGGATAGATCAGTAGAATTTAACCAAGCTTATGGAGCGGTTTTCTCAAGTATTTTGGATGCTCCACAAAGCTTTACTGAAGCAGGTCAATATCAATTGGTGCATCAGTTAGATGATAAGCCTATATTAAGTGAGACTCTTACTGTATTGCCGAATCAAATCCCTGTGCCTAACTTACAGGTGCTGCATACTACTGGTTCTAATTATGTAACTGTAAATGCAGAGGGTAGTTATGATCCGAAAAGTTATGAAATTAATAGCTATGAATGGGACTTCTCTGATGGCACTATAAGTCATGGGATCAGTGCAACTCATACATATGCAAACAATGGAATTTACTATATCAAGCTAACTGTAGTAGATGCTAAAGGGCAGGTGGCTAATGCTTATAGTAAAGCAATCATTGTAGGAGATTTTGCAGACAAATTTAATCCTATACCGCAGTATGTTAAACCTCCTGATATAGAAACTGGAGATGAAACTATAGCTGCCGATTTCAAAGCGCACTTGAAGTTTCAGAGTATTGATGATCCAGTTAGTGACTTTGATTCAATAGTTAATATTCCAAATGATACTGCCGGTACTATCATCCAAGGTCTTAGTTTGCCAGTTGAAGGTAGTTGTACTACTGGTAGTGGTGGTAGTTGTCAATGTAATTCTGGCTATGCAAACAATATTGCTATTTCTAGTATAGTATTTAATGCACCTAATGCATCAAGAACTCAGGATAAGGGTGCTACTACTATCGATATATTAGGTAGTAATTTCTGCAAAACTCAACATGAAGTGAAGGTTAGTATAGATGGTGGAAGCTTTGAGGATAGACCTAGTAATTTTATTAATAACGGTAAAATAGTTGCCAAACTAAAAACCAAAGATTTTAAAGGGACAAATTTAAAAGTCAAAGTCCTGCAAAAGGCTGCTAATAATAGTACTTATTATACTAGTGAGAAAGCTTTTACTATTCCAGTTCTTAATCCCTCTCAAGTGAGTAAGCGTGTCTTGGATGGTGATGCGTGGCGTATTGAATATAGTCTGCCAAATATTTTTATTGAAAGCTCAGATGGCTATGGCAATGCTTATCATATTTTCAAAGATGGTTTGCCTACTGTTTACGAGACTGATGCAATGATAATCACAAAAAATATTAGTCTTGATACAGCTGCTGCTACCGCTAATCAAGCTAAATTGAAAGTCCATTTAAACGGTAATAGATTTGATGGTATTAGAGTTTGGGTTAATGGTAATTTGGTACTCACTAAAGATCCTGCTACTGGTGTTAAGTTCTATGATTTAGTATCTGATCCTTTTAGCATAACTAGTGGCTCTCTGAATTTACAAATAAAAATCCTTGGTCCTTCTACTAGTGGTGTTCAAGTTAAAGCAGTAACTATTTATACGGCTCCACGTAAACCTACTGTTGATAATTTAAAGCTGGACTTAATGCCTGGTACTGGTTCTGCTAATAAGAAAGTGAAACTATCTATGGATACTGTTCCTAAAGCGAGATTGCAAGCTGTACATATCAATAGACAAACGACTCAGGGAGCGAATACTGGTAAGTATAAGATACTTCAAGCTGATACTGCTAATGGTAATGATAGCGGGAAGGCAGAATTAATATTTGATGAGGTTTCTTTCTTGCCTGGTACTCACTGTGTTTACTTCTATCTCACTAATGGCAGTCATTCTGATGAAGCAATGGAAGAGTATATAAAAACTAACTTAGTTAAACCTTATAATCAAGCTTTAGCTCAAGGAAAATTTGCATTTATTAATTCAGGTCAATTTAACTACTTACAAACAAATGCTTTACCTATCAAACATGGAATCTGTTTTAATGAGAATCATGAGGTGAAATTAAATATTGTTTCTCCTCCACTGCCAATCATTCTGCAACAGAATAATCAACCTTGTGAAATCCAGTTAAGTAGCGAGGCTCCAGATGATAAGATCCGTAATGGCTGGGAATATGAGGTGAAAATATTTGATGGTACTAGCGAAGCCAACTCTGCTCGTGTAATCAATATACCTGTAACTAAGACTGATAGAGAAAAGATCCAATTTCCGCTCAGTTCTGAATATATTGGCAATCGCAATATGGTTATTCGTACTCGCTACTATGACACCATATCTCGTTTGACTTATGTGGGTGAAGTTTCCACTCAATTCAATGTGGTAGTTGATAAGAAACCGGTGGCAAAAGTTGTAACTGAAGATGTTAAAAAGCTGATACTAGAACCAAGTGATAATCCTGCAGAGAAAGCTACTTTCTTAGGTTACTATAGTTATGATCCTAATAAAGCTTCTTCTTTTGGTTCTCATATAAATGATGGTATTGGATCTTATGCTTGGTTGACTCAATATAAGGACTTGGAAGCTAGTCCAGATGCTGCCTTCACTGATGCTACTTCTAACTATGACCCAAGAGCAAATACTTACTATATAGGACCTCGTAAAGAACCGGGTGTGTATAGAGCAAGACTTACCGTAGAAGATTTCTATAGAAATTCTGATACTGCATTTTCTGATTCTGTTCAAGTGATAAGACCAGGACAAAATCTAGTAGCTTCATTAAGTGTGAATAATGCAACTAAGATTTTTGAACCTGACTTAAATGGTAAATCTGAAGTGAGTTTGAATGCCAAGGTGAAAGTTATTTCTGCTAAGAATAATCCACCAACAGCTTTGAGCTATAAATTTATATATGGTGATGGTATAGAGGAAAGTGGCACTGTTAGTCCTGCTGATATTCAGCTTAATAAATATATTGCCCTGAAGGCGCTCACTGAGCGTAAGCATATTTATAACAAGGGTGAATATGATCCTAAGTTAACAGTAAGTGCAACTTTGTCTGATGGACATTCCGAGACTTGGACTGTATCCGCTGGAACTGTCACTATTGCAAAACTCCCTACTCATGTGGCTTTCACGCCTATAATTGCTAATTTGGGTCCAAAAGATATTCCTAATCCTGGTTTCAAGGCAGATTTAAAAGTTACTGGTAAGACTAAGTTTGGAACTAAGGTAGAGAAATTTGGTTGGGACTTTGGTGATGGAACTAATTGGACTTACAGTGGTAATCAAGCTGATAGTGATTTCATGAAAGCAACAATTACTGATATGAAACATACCTATAGTAAAACTGGTACTTATCAAATTAAATTCTGGGTTAAAACAATTGATAGCACTGCTCCAATTGTTTATGCTCTTAAACCTTTAGTGATAGAGAATTTGCCTGCGCCGGTAATTAGTGAACTGAGTGTTAATAAGCAAACAGAAAATATTAAAGTTAGTGATGAAGAGATCATCAACATAGAAGCAAAAGTTCTTAGTAAAACTACCTTGCAAAGAATGGAAGTAGTGGTACATAGGAAGGGTAATAATGAAATCGTTTACTCGAAAAGCTTTACTGATAAGGTCCCTACAACATTTACTGAGAGCTTTGAGGATATGTATCTGCCGCCTGGTAATTATATTTTAGATATATTAGTGATTGATGATCGTGAGCAAACTGGAGGAAAGGCTTTAGAGTTTGGGGTGGAGAGGGCTTTGGTAGCTAAACAGGCTGTTGATATTTCTCGTCTTGAAGAATTTTATACAAAGGATACTTACACTAGTAATGTTATTCATAAAGTACCTATTGAGGTTAATAGATTTTTGAAAGCTATTAATATTTATAATAATGGTAAAAAAATTAAAGCATTTGAAGGGGTGAAACCTGATACAGAGAGGTTGACAACTAAAATAGTCGACTTCTTTAAAGAAATTCGTGATGGTGAAATTTATATTCCTCTTCATGAAGGAAATAATAGTGTTTATATTGAAGTCATACTGCCAAATGGTAAGGTTATAAACTCTAAACCTTATAAATTGATTCTTGACTCAACAAGCCCTGTTATTGAAATTGAGACTCCAGCTGATGTATCTATTTTCAGAAGAAATAAATTAACTTTATCGGGTAGGGTTTTTGATGAAAATTTAACTCAATTATTCTATAGATTAAATAGTAATCAATTTAAGAAACTAGCATTTACTGAAGTAGAAGATGAATTGGATCTAAGTGAATTTGAAAAAGATATAGATTTAAATGGTGATGATATTAAAGAAAGTAATTTTATTGAAGTTAAGGCTGTAGATGCTGGAGGTAATATATGGTATGCCAATACAAACTTTATTGTTTCAGATGAGCTTGCAAATAAAATAGCAAATAAACCCAAACCCTTAATGTCAGTACATTCTTCAGATTTTGAAGGTAATTATGATTTGAGCGACGAGGAGCATGATAAAGGAGATGCTGCTTGTGAGGTAATTAGGGAAGCTGGCGGTTTCTCTGGGATTGGGAGTTTTATGGAAAAAACTTTCACGAATGTAACTGGGATCTATGGTGGTGTTTATAGTATGGGTAGTGATGGCTATTATGCTGTTCATCAAGGATACCCTTTCAACCTCGATTTTAAATTACAAGTTTGCGATTATTCTATAGGTGAATCTCGAACTACTACTAGGTTTAGTATAAATCCTTATCTCAATTATGCAGGGCAGGATCATCCTCTTTCAGTCTATAAAAATCAATATCCTGATTTTAATACTCTAGATGAAGGTGGCGGTACTTATAGATATGTATTTGATAAAAATTTAGCTGGTTTGTCTAAGCCACTGCCATATTTGCATTATTTGTATATGAATGATAATGGTACCACTACTGAACTTTCAAGAGAATCTAATGGCTCATTTCATTCTGAGATTAAAAAACTTTATTTCGATTTTAATAACTATGATTCTATAAAAAATAATTGGAATTTAGGTAGCTATGTTTTTAAATCTAATATTCTTTTCAATAGTGGTCATAAAGATATTAACGGGACGATGCCGGATGCTGATAAACAGATTGGTGTAAATATAGTTGGTGAAACTCCTGATGAATATATTGAGATTATAAATGTTGATAGGAGACCAGAGACAGTTTATTTAGGTCATGATATTGACAATGTTATAGTGACTACTAAGATTGCTCTTCGCAGCCCAGTTCTTTATGCAGAACGATTTGAGTTCTATATTAAGGGACCAGTAACTGAGAAGAAGCTTGGGTATAAAAATGACCTTCAACTTAGTTATACTAGCTTAGGTAATAATATTGATCCTTATAATAGATATCTTTATTATATATATTTTAATGCTTCGAATCTTCCTCGTTTAACAGGAAGATTGGATAATATTGACGACTATTATTATCATGTTCGCTTATTAAATGAAAATGGAGATGCTGTTGCTGCTGAGGCTTTCAAGCAGATCAATATTTTACCGGCACCTGATAAATATGTTTATTTAAAAACAGAAGAAGTATTTCCAGAGAGTTATACAAATGAACAAAGGTTCAAAGAAAGAGGTTTTGTCTCTGTTAATCCAAAACAATTTAAGCTTACTGTCTATCATATTGCTGATAATGGATTAACTTTGCAAGAGACATTAAAAGATTTTGATCCAAAAACTTCTCAGATACTTAGTAGATTAAAAATTAACAAAATAAGTTTAGACAATCTTGATAGGTTTGCGGAGAATGGACATTATGGAGAAAAATCATCCTGGAATGGTAATCAATTAGTTTTCAATTTAATCAAAGATTCAGTGCTAATTAATCCTGATAATGTTGGTCTTGAGGGTGTTACGAAGCAAGATCTAGAGAAATATAAAGGATATTGGAAAACAGAATATCTTTCTTCTGGACCTGATGATGGGAAAATTATTATAAAAGATGCAGGTAAGCTTGAATTTGATCTTCATATGGAAGATTGGTTTGAGATGCAGAAAAGCAAGGGCTTTGGATATAGTGTTCATCCTGATCAGCATGATGTAATTTTATATGACTTAGATCCATATCCTATACCTCTTGAAAATCTAGAATTGATTGCTGATGATTTATTTTTTGAACCTAATTTAGAAAGAATGTTAGCGGAGCCAGAACAATTATATTTAGATGCTGGGAAGAGAATTTTTAGAGCCATTTTATCTTACAAAGACAAAATCACTGATAGTTACAGATTGCCTAAATTTGAATATAAAAATAGGGATCCAAAAACAAATGAAGAGAAAGAAAAACTTAAGGCAGGCTTCTTGCTTAATAATAGTAAGGAGAAAAATGCATTTGTTGATTTAGATCCTTTTGCATTAGCAAGTGATATTAAGTTAGATTCAGCTGGTAATGATAAGTACAAGTTAGAACTACCTGTCAGCTTAGTTCTGAATAATCCGTCTAATACTTTATTGAAAAAAGATCAAATGGTTAATTTGGAGCTGCAAAAAACTACACAAATACCAATTTCTATTATTACTAAATCTAATCAGGACTTGGATATAGAACTTAGAGGAACTTATGAAAATAAAGCATTGCCGATACGAATTTTAGACTTGCCTAAGTTTGAATTAATGCAAGGTAAAAAAGCCAGCAAATTATCAGAAGAAGAACTTAAAGTTCAATCTGCAAAAGTAAGTTTGGATTCTAAGGATAATTTACATTTTTCTTCCTATTATTCAAATATAGTAGGGAAAGGTGATAGAGACCATATATTAGGCTTTGATCCATTAGAATTAGAAGTACAACTTTATGATGCTTCTGATTTTCCTTTAGGAGAAACCTTCTATCTCAATCAAGCAACAATGAAAGGGGATAGATTATCAAGTGTTATATCAAGAAGCTATAAAGCTTCAGAACCTGCAGTATCAATTCGTAAAAAAATGAATGTCAATTTATCTAAATATGTGTCAGATGAAACACGGGAGTTAATTGAGGAAGCTGAATTTGTTAGAGTGAAGCTTAATAGAGATAAAAATTATTTACAAGGATTGATTCCAAGTTATAAAAATATATATGACTACTATGATGTTAATGATAATGATCCTTATAGATCTAAGTATTTAAAAATTATTTCTGCAAGGAAGAATGCCTGCTATTTTTCATATCCGGGTTCAACGGGTAGGTATAAAGAATTAAAGGCATTCAATGAGAAAAATATTAATGAAAACCTGAAAGTTCATTTTACTTCTGAAAGTAAAAGTAAATCAAAAGTTTGGGTAACTTACTTAGATAAGCAAGCAGTTAGTGAAGCGAATGCAAGCTTTGTCAGTGGGTCATTTACTAGTGAGAATTTTTCAGATGAGAACAATCCAAGCTTGGTGATTAACGTTGATCAAAATAGGGTTGATATTGGTGATGGTATATTTAATTTCAAAAACTATCAGCCTTTAAAAGATGTTAAATCATATACATTGATTTTTAAAGTTGCCAAATCAAATGTTAATGACGATGATGTAGTTTGGGATGGATTTGATGCTGATAAAGCTGCAGCATGTATTATTGAAATAGTTAAAGGTATTGAAAATGCTCAAGTCTTTATAGATAGATTGGAGCCAACTATAACTAATTTAATTCCAGTGAATAGGGATTATATAGTGTATGTTAGAACGCAACCTGTAGAATCTATTGCAGGGGTTAATTTATTTTTAAAGGATTTAATATCTGGCAATAGAAAGATTATAGGTAGGCATTATGCAATACCTGATGGTGCTTATATAACAGTTAATTTGAAAGACTTGGGTATCAAAGTATTGAATCATCCTTTCCAATTGATTGCAGAGTTAACATACAATTCAAACACAACAGAAGGGCAGACTACAGAGATAAAAGCTACTAGAGACTTTATGTTTGTAGAAGATACTGAACCAATAATTACTTTTGGTGGTGAGAAGGGAACAAATGATCTTGGTGATTCTGGTTCTGGTAAGAATGGTAATGAACCAAATGTAATATATGCTCCTGCTGGGCGTGATTATGTATTTAATGGAATGGTGACCTTTACTAATATTAATGATGAAGATACTGGGAAGATTAGTTTCAAATTTATTGATAAAGCTGTAAATCAAGTTGCTACTAAAGGAGGCTCTCCTATAACGATAGCGGTTAATTCTATAACTCCGACAAATAATTCGAATGAATATGTATATGAAATTTCTACTACTATTCCATTTCAAAAAATTACAGATATTAAAGAATATGTTTTAGAAGCATACTTTGACAATAAGAGGTTGAGTGACTCTGCTGGGTTCTTAATTGTTGATGACCCTATAATAAAAACTAATTATGGTGATGGTAGGGTTACTTTCAATGATGATAATGAAGCCGAACTTCTACTAGAAACAAATCTTGTAAATGGATTTATGGGAATTGCTTCAGGATCTATAGTTAGTTATATCAATAATGATCCTAAGCAAGGTGAACTAGATAGAATAGACATTGAAGAATCTAGAAATATCCCTAAAATAAAACTGACTTTAAAACATTCTGATGATGTTTCTGGGTTAAAAGCTAGGAAGATAAGGGCTGATAATGATGATCTAGTATTTGAATCTTTAAGTATAGTTGGTACGGTAGGTAAGTTTTTGAAAATCTCAAGACTTGCTCGTATTGGTGAAGGCTCTGAGCAACTTACTGATATAGATAATGTATCTAATTTTTCAAATTCATTTCAAGATATTATAAAGAAAATTGGCTTAATTGTATTTAGTGAAGAAATTTCTTATTCTGATTCACAAATACTATTTGATTATGAACTTACTGGTATGAGTAAGAATCATATTGTTCCTGTCGAGGATGTTGGTAGCTATATACAAATTTATAGTTCGACTAATATTGGTAATGTTTTTCCTTGTTTGAAAATATTAGAACTTGATTGCCTTGGTTTTGATGAGCTTAGTTATGATTTAAGCTCATTTACACCTGCTGGTAAACATACTTTTACTAAATTTGACGGCACTAAAATAGAGATGAGTAATTCCTATGTTAGAAGCTTTAAGATTGTAAATTCTGATAGAGTTCCTCCGAATAATTTTGGACTTGTAACGCTTAGGGCGATTTATGATGATAAAAATGGTAATCGGTTTAACATACCTCCAAAAACCTATATCGTTTCTACTAAGCCTGAAGATTTGTGCTTAATTACAAATTTAATGCAAAGAAAACAAATGGATCAAGCTACTGCAATTAAGTATTTTACTGATTTCATTGACAAAGCAATTTCGACATCAGATCAACTAGTAGATTATGGTATACAAACGGATCAAGGTGTATACGATGTTTCAGAAGCTTCGGTTGATTATATTAGTAATGTTAGAGAAGATATGTTAAGGTTGATTCCAAAATTGAAAGGCAATAATGTTCAATCTAATAATGAGAGACTCGGTTATTGTGAATCTTTATTCAATTTAGTATCTAGTGAGAGTAATAATTTAATTAGAGTATTTGAATCAAAGAATCATCTACTAGAAGACTCTGTCAATAACTATGGTTTATATTTGTTGCATAGTCATACTCTTCAATCAATATATCGAGAATATGGATATAAAAGAGATAGTGTAAATAGTAATAGACTCGCAAATGATTATGCCTTTATGCCAAATACTACAAATACAATTAGAAATTCAATAATTAAATCAAAAGTGGATGATAGAGGTAAGCTAGGTAATGATACTACTACGTTTGAATATATACACCCAGGATATCCAGGAATTGGAAGATTATTGCGAGATGAGTTTACTCATACTTCAAGAGTAAGAACAACAAACTATGTCATCAATTCGGCTTATCCCGTGAAAGATGATTGAGGTAACGTAAATATACTTTTCCCTTAATCTTCACTTGCTAGAATTCATACTATGATTCCGTTTGCTGCTTTTGCCGTGATGATTGCTGTAAGCTTCAGTTTATTTCTATTCAATACTTTTGGCAGTTTCAAGAATTTTTATTTACAAGCTAGGTCATTTAGTATTTGGGATACTATGACTTTGGCTGCGACCAATAGAGTGACGCGCGAAACCAATAGCTTCTTATTAAAGTTGCAAGACTCACTAATTAAGAGCTTAGAGTCATTTAATAATGGTCAAGTAGATTCAAGTCTTAATCAAGAACGCTTAAGCCTTGTCAATGATTACTTAGCGCAGCTAGATTTAAATACTAATAGTCCTCTGAAAAGCACTATAGAATTTGGTTTGCAGCCTTTCGATAATAAAGGTGCAAAAAATTATAGTAATTCTTATAATGCTTCTTTAGTGCATTCCGATTACTTCAATAATGAAACTATCAACGCTGATAAAAATTATGCTTCAACCTTAATTAGTAATGAACATGTGGCTAGAACTTTTACTGTTGATGATCTAGAATCCCAAATCATTGCAGGTGATAATCTGAAAATTAGTTCTGATTTATTGCTAGGCTTAGTTGGGCAAGAAGCTTTGAATACTATTCAAGCTAATCAGGCGGTTTTTAATATAGAAGTAACTGATGCAGGTATGGGCTTGAATAATTTACCTAATGGGATTCAGGTTGATATTATTACTCCAATACAGAATCAGTCATAAAAGCTCGAGAACAAGGCTTGCGAGTTCTGAGCCACCGGAGTTTACTAGTGGTAAATGAGGATGGCGAGGAACGAGTGTAACGCAGTTATCGGGCTTTTATGACTGATTCTCGAACATAGCTTCAGCATTAGCTCTTGTATACCAGGCTCCACCATTGCGTCCTATGAAGTCTGTCATTAGTGGATCTATGCGAGTAGTTTCTGCTTTAAAGATTTTCTCATCGATGTGAAACTTCACTACTTCGCAGATAGCCATATTGCCGCCACCAGGAAATTTACCGAAGTTTTTCATCTCTAATAATTTACATTCCATCTGAAACGGAGACTCTTGAACACGTGGTGCTTTGACTAAATCAGAAGCAATAGGAGTGAAGCCTGAGATCTTGAACTCGTCTGTTTCTGGTGGAAGATCTTGCGCGCAGGCAAGCATTTGTTTGCGCATGTCATAATTAACCATTTGGATAACGCATTCTTGGGTGTCCATTAAATTTACATAGGTGTCTTTGTATAATCTCTCAGAATCCTCTCTGCATGAGGGTCCGAATACTACTATTGGGGGCTCAGCGCTGACAGCATTGAAGAAAGAAAACGGAGCCAGATTGTAAATGCCGTTCTTCGATATAGTAGAAACCAATGCGATAGGTCGTGGATTAATACCGCCGATTAAGAAATAATATTTCTCGCTGTGGCTTAGTTCTGCTGCTGTTTTGCTGTACATAAATTATATTTTACAAGGGTTTTGTGAGATTGCTTCGTCGCTTCGCTCCTCGCAATGACGTAATCGTCATCTCTATCGAACTGGGGCTTGCCCCTTAAAAAACTCGCAATGACGTTAATCGATATTAGTTTTACAGGAATTACTAAGCTTCGTCCTGTATTTTGCTATCACTTTATAAACAGATTCACTAACTAACTTAAAACCTGGTAAATGATTGTAGAGCTTTAACCAAATCCCCCAGCCAGTTTTATAACTTAAGGCTTTGAAGATAGCATGAGCACCGGAGTATACAATGGATTCATTTTCTACAAACTGAATCGCTCTATTAGAGGCATCTGTAGAAATTCCATATGCTCCTTCTGCGATTTCATATCTTGGTTTGTAGTTAATTGCATCACCGATAATGTTCTTTAATCTTCTGATGCTATTTTCACAGAAGCCGCAGTCTGAATCATAGACGATGAAACTTTTGTGGGAATTGGATTCTGACATACTATAATCATATCAAGGTGAATCTAGAGACTCTTCAACGCGGCATAGAACTTTTTAATCAAGGGCAATATTACGAAGCTCATGAAACTTTAGAGGATTATTGGAACGGACTTGAATCGGGAAGAGCTAAGCAAACAGTACAGGGTATTATTCAATGTTCAGCAGCCTTACACCTGCTTCAACAAGATAGAATAGTGGGCGCTCAGAAGGTTTGGGCGAGGGCACAGAAGAATTTCATAGATAAAGTGCCAGTAGATAATATAGATCTAGATAAGTTAATACAGGACATGTCTAAGATTTTAGTTGATTTACCAGGTAAAGGCGAGATAAATGTTAAAATTGCCTTGCGATAATTGCCATGCCCGTAAAAGAAGAAACTAAATTAAACCATCTCAAGCAGCTTGAAGCAGAGTCTATCCATATCATTCGTGAGGTAGCTGCAGAGTTCAAGAATCCGGTGATGCTTTATTCAGTAGGTAAGGATTCTAGCGTTATGGTGCACTTAGCGCGTAAGGCTTTTTATCCGGCACCGATACCGTTTCCTTTCTTGCATGTGGACACTGGTTATAAGTTTCCTGAGATGTATGAATTTAGAGATGAGTTTATTAAAAGTATTGGCGGTAAATTAATAGTGCATCGTAATGAAGATGCTATCGCTTCTCAAATGAATCCTTTTAAATACGGTACTGATAAGTGTTGTGCGGCTTTGAAGACTGGCGGACTCTTAGCAGGTTTAGAGAAGCATAAGTTTGATGCTGCCTTTGGCGGTGCTCGTAGAGAGGAAGAGAAGTCTCGTGCTAAAGAGAGAGTTTATTCGGTGCGTGATGAATTCGGGCAGTGGGATCCTAAGAACCAGCGTCCTGAGCTTTGGAATATTTATAATTCTCAGATCAATGAAGGCGAGTCAGTGAGAGTGTTTCCGTTATCTAACTGGACTGAAGTGGATATCTGGGAATATATCAAGATCGAAAATATTCCTATAGTTCCAATCTACTATGCTCAAGATAGAGAAGTAGTGATTCGTAACGGTATAGTTATTCCTATAGATAGATCTAGTCCTTATACAAGTCCGCGTGAAGGTGAAGAAGTATTGATTCGTAAAACACGCTTCCGTTCTCTTGGTTGTATGCCATGTACGGGTGCGGTGGAATCGAGTGTAACTGATATAGATGGCATTATAGAAGAAGCTAAACTTGCTCGTAAATCAGAACGCGAAAACCGTGTCATAGACCTAGGTTCAGACTCGTCAATGGAGCAGAAGAAGAAGGAAGGGTATTTCTAATGGAAAGTTATTCATTACAAAATCCTGAGATCCTTACGTCGACCACTTCGTGGTCTCCTCAGGATGACGACTCTATGGATATATTGCGTTTTACCACGGTAGGTAGTGTTGATGATGGTAAGTCGACTCTTATTGGGCGCATGCTTTATGACTCTAAGAGTATTTTTGAAGATCAACTTGCTGCAGTTGAGAAGACTAGTAATAAGAAAGGTTTCACTAGTGATGAAGGAATCGATTTCTCCTTACTTACAGATGGCTTAGCAGCGGAGCGTGAGCAGGGAATCACTATAGATGTAGCTTATAGATATTTCTCTACGCCGAAGCGCAAATTTATAATTGCTGATACTCCTGGTCATGAACAATACACGCGTAACATGGTTACTGGCGCTTCTACAGCGCATCTTACTATCATCTTGATTGATGCGCGCAAGGGTATTCTGAATCAGTCTCGCAGGCATGCTTTGATCTCTAGTTTACTTGGTATTCCTAATTTTATTGTTGCTATTAATAAGATGGATTTAGTAGATTATTCGCAAGATGTTTTTACTAATATTGTTAATGACTTTAAAGTTTTAATTGGTAAGCTTGGTATTGAAGAATCGAGATTTAATTTTATTCCTATCTCTGCGCTTAAGGGAGATAATGTTGTGAATCCAAGTCTGAATATGCCTTGGTATAAGGGTTCTAGCATTATTGATATTCTAGAATCTGTCGATGTGCAGCATAACATTACTCATCAAACTTTTCGTCTGCCTGTGCAGTACGTTATTAGAGTAGATACTCCTGAGAATCCGGATTTTAGAGGTTTTGCGGGGCAGATAGCGAGCGGGACTGTGAAGATTGGCGATGAACTAATTAGTTTACCTTCAAGAATGAAATCTAAGGTTAAGTCTATTGCTGAGTTTGATGGTAACTTAGATGAGGCTATTGCAAGGCAATCAGTGACAGTTGTACTAGAAGATGAGATAGACACTAGTCGCGGTGATATGCTTGTTAAAGTTGGTGAAGAACCGGAGCTTGCTAAAGAACTTACTGCTAATCTTTGCTGGATGTCTGAGCAGAAGTTTGAAGCTGGTAAAAAATATTTACTTAAGCACACTTCTAATAAAGTGAAAGCTATGGCGACGCAAATAAACTATAAGCTGGATATTAATAGTTATGAAAAGCAATCAGTAACTGAGCTTGGGCTCAATGATATTGCAAATGTCAGCTTCAAGGTTCTTAAACCTCTATGCTTGGATAAATATGCGGAGAACAGGGTTACTGGTGCTTTTATACTTATAGATGAGTTGAGTAACAATACGGTTGCTGCTGGTATGGTGGTATAATGCTGGTATGGGAAATCCTGATTCCAAAGTATTTCAGACTACAGGTTACATAAAAGATGTCAATGAGCTTTTGATTGATGTACCCCTGCCTTTCCCAGCTCGTTCAAGAGTTAAGATAGCTATTTCAATGGAAGATGAGGATGAAGATCTCACTTTATTTGCTGTGAGAAATCCTGCCTTTGCTGATATATTTGATGATTCCGAAGACATTTATACTGTAGAAGATGGAGAACCTTATAATGGCTAAGGGTCATATTGTTCTTGCGGAATTTCCTTATGATGATTTTAAGAAAAGTAAACTGAGACCAGGTTTATGCTTAACTGAAAATATTAGTGAATATGAACATATAGTAATAGCTTTTATTACAAGCAATATTCATAAACCTCTTCTTGAATCTGATTTATTGCTTTTGATGGATTCTGCTGGATTTGAAGATACTGGATTACATGTTGATTCAAAAATCCAATTGCACAAACTGATAACCGTTTCAAAGAAAAAAATTATTAGAAATTTAGGTGTGCTTCCTGAAAAGTATTTTCCTGTAATTAAAGCAAAATTAGATAAAATATTCGGTTAACATGACTATCCTTGATGAAATAATCGCAAATAAGCGTAAAGAAGTAGAAATGTTGGAGAGCTTTGATGAGCTTGAGGATAAGATCTATGATCTTTCTAGTAGTCAGGCTTTGCCTAAAACTCGTGGATTTAAAAAGAAGATTCGTAATGCTGATGGACCAGCTTTAATTGCTGAGATCAAGAAAGCCAGTCCTAGTAAGGGAGTGATTAAAGAGAATTTTGATATTTATGAGATTGCTAAGGCTTATCGAGATGGTGGTGCGCATTGCTTCTCTATACTTACTGACTCGAAATATTTTAAAGGTAGCTATGAAAACCTAATCGCTATTTCTAGTGAGTATGATTTGCCTTGTTTATGTAAGGAATTTATTATTGATCCAAGACAAATATTGCAGGCTAGGCTTTCTGGTGCTGATGCGATCCTGTTGATTGCAGCAGTTCTAGATGATCTGGAGCTATCTGAATTTAGTGCTTTAGCTGATGAGTTTGGTTTGGATGTTTTACTTGAAGTGCATACTGAAGAAGAGATGGATAGGGCTCTGAGATTGGATTTCGATTTGATCGGCATTAATAATCGTGATCTAAAAACATTTGAAGTGAGTTTAGATACTACTTCTAAAATGATTAATAGGTTTAAATTTGGACTCTCTGGTATTACTTTGGTTTCAGAATCCGGAATAAGCACTAAACAGGATGTCGCTATACTACATCAGCTTGGTGTTAAAGGTTTCCTGGTGGGTGAATCTTTGATTAAACAAGAAGATATTAGAACGGCAGTGGAGAAGCTGATATTTTAGATTGACTTAGTAAATCTAATAAAGCTCCCATTCCTACCCCTTCTTTAACATGACCTTCATCGTAGCGATCTAAAATTTGCTCTAGGTCAGTGTTAGAGAGCTTTTGAATCTCATTTTTTAAGCGGTGCCGTGCGCAAGAACTGTCAATGCTTGAATGCTTGACGTTTATTTGCGGGCAGCATAATTGATGTAATTCAGTGAATTGAGCTGATTTATCTTTTATTACCCATTGAGTGGTGATGATTTGAATGTCGTTGAGATTGCTTCGTCGCTGTGCTCCTCGCAATGACGTGTCGAGTATTGAAACTTCTTTCTCGATGATCCGTTGAACTAAAGCCCCCACCGCCAGCATCTGCGTTCCACCAGCTAAAGTAATTTTTGCTTGAGAACCTAAAGCCAAACCAGCAACTAAGGCTTGCATTGGATCTCCGAGTGCAGCGACTGCGCTTAGTGGATCACTCTTGTTGATTTGAGCTTTTGCTAAACCTTGTTTGACTAAGGTCTCTTTTAAAGCATGATTGCCATTGGGAAAACTACTAGAAATCATATTAGAACAATCATAGCCAAGCCCGCTCAGTAAGCCGAATGCAGTGGTAGTGCCACCTACAACACACTCAGCAATAATTAATTCATCAAAGCCTTTAAATTCTTCAGCTAATTCTTTTCCGGTCTGAAATAATTCATGAGTATCGGCGATGCTCATCGCTTCACCACTGGAGGTGTCTGCTGAAACCTGCTTCCTTACTTGAATGAAGGGGCATTGAGGTTTGATGTGCGTGCCAGCATCAATGATCACTAATGGTATGTTTAAAATATTTAGGCATGCTTTGGAGATCAAGGCTGGACTAACTATGTGATTAGGCGAGACTGGTAATTTATCTAAGGTCTTGGTATATCCGTGATAAATAAATTCTGCATCGAGTGCTGCTGTGTAAGGGAGCAATTCCTGAGAAGCACCAGCCGCGGAGATTCCTGGATGTTTAATGGTGTCTGTGCCAGAGATTACAAGTATGAAGAGAGGTTGGAGCATCAAAGGACATTATAAGGGAGTATTTGAACTAGGGTACAATTTGTACCCCTCTTGTAAGTGTCTATAATAGCCTTCATTTACGTGACTTTACGTAAGCTATAATTAACCCCATGTCTAATCCAGTAGAAGATCTTAAGGCGAAGCATGGAACTCTAGAAGTTTGGTCGCATATAGAAGAAGCCTCAAAGATAGGTTTCTCGGCGGTTAATCAAGAATTAGTGCCTTTGTTTAAGTGGTATGGCATTTATGCGCAGAAACCAAATGAACTTGGTTACTTTATGATGCGTATTAAAATTCCTGGTGGCAGATTAACTATTACTCAATTAGAAAAGATCAACGAACTTGCAGATCGTTATGCGCGAGGTGTTGCTGATATTACTACTAGGCAAGCGATTCAATTTCACTGGATAAGAATAGAAGATGTGCCTACGATACTTAAGGAGCTAGCTTCAGTTGGTATGGATACTGCTGGAGGCTGCGGAGATATATTGCGTAACGTCACAGGTTGTCCTTTAGCAGGTTTGCTGGATGATGAAATTTTTGATGCAACACCTGAATTGCTGGATATTGATAAATATTTTACGCGTAATAAAGAATTCTCTAATTTGCCGCGCAAGTACAAGATGTCGGTAACTGGTTGTTCTACTTGGTGCTCGCAACCTGATATCAATTGTATTGCTTTAGTTGGAGTGAAGCATCCTAAAACTGGTGAGAAAGGTTTCACCTTGAAAGTCGGTGGTGGATTGAGTACTAAGCCAATCATCTCCAAAAATTTTCCGGTGTTTATTAAGCGCCAGCAAGTTCAAGCTGCAAGCATCGCTGCGACTATTGTTTATAGGGATAATGGTTTTCGTGATAAACGGGCGAAGGCACGTATTAAGTTTCTGGTAGACGAATGGGGTGTAGAGAAATTTTTAGAAGCAATGGAGAAGATACTTGGTTATCAATTAGAAAGAGTTCCTCTTTTGCGTACTATGGATACAGGGGCTCCAGAATATTTTCCTAGTCCACATACTTCTCATCATGATCATTTGGGCATTACTAAATTGAAGAATGGAAATTATGCAGTAGGTGTAGCTTTCATTAGTGGTAGAACACGTAATCCTGACTTGCAGAATGTTGCTAAATTGGTACGTAACTATACTAGTAATGGTGAAGTGCGTACTACTAACAAACAAAACTTAATCATAGTAAATGTGCCTGAAGCTAATCTAGAAAGTCTATGTAGTGAAGCAAGGACTATGGGATTGAAAATTGAGCACTCAGCTTTCTATAGATTAGGTGTTGCTTGCACTGGTACTGAGTTTTGTAATTTAGCGATAGTTGAGACGAAGGTTAAGGCTAAGAAATTGTTTGATTATCTTGATGTTGAATTCCCTGGTATGCAAGAGCAATTGATGATATCCGTGACTGGTTGTCCTAACAACTGTGCGCAATATTCTATTGCAGATATTGGCTTAGTGGGCTGTAAAGTTAAAAATGAAACTAGTGGCGAAATGCAGGACGCATTTAGGATTTTCTTAGGTGGTAGGCTTGGAAATAATGCCCAATTTGGGAAACCCCTTGAGGGAAGATTTGCTCATGAAGGCATTGAAACTACCTTGGCGAACTTGTTAAAATATTATATAAATAATAAGAACGAAAATGAGGTTTTTAGAGATTTTGTTGACCGCCAAGATCTAAGTGCTATTCAATCTGCAATAACTCTCAGTTCTTAAGCAGGTGCAAGGGTGACTAAATCAGAGAAAAAAATCATAAGTAGAATTGAAACGGAGTTTCTCCCTGTAAGTCCACAGGAATGGAAGCAACTTGGTGAGGAGATGGAAACTCCAACTAATTCTGCTAATCAAGAGCTAGATTCATATCAAGCTAAAGTAAACCATGCTTATGAGGTTCTTGAATATACTGTAACTCATTTGTCGAAATCAGGTGAGATCCTTTTCTTGACTGCGTTTGGTGCTGAAGGTTGTGTGCTGTTTAAAATACTTGCTGACTTACGCGATGCAGGGAAGATCTACAACCCTAATAATTTAAGTGTTGCTAATTTAGATACTGGTTATCAATTCAAGGAAACGCTTGAGTTGAAAGCTAGTCTAGAACAGCGTTATGGCTTCCCCGTGAAAATGGTTACCGCGCTACTAACTGTCTTAGAGCAAGATGAAAAATATGGCAAGGATTTATTTAATAGAGATCCAGATCAATGTTGTTATATGAGAAAACTAGTGCCACTCGCTAATTTGCTTGAAGGTAAATATGCTTGGATTACTTCTATTCGCAGAGATCAAACTGAACATCGTGCTTCTGCGCTTGCGTTTGAGTATGATTCTAAATTTAAGCTAGGAAAAATTAACCCTTTAATTCATTGGACTAAATCTGATGTATGGAGATTTATTCATGAGCATACAATTCCTTACAATGTTTTATTGGATCAAGGTTATGACAGCATTGGTTGTGAGCCTTGTACCGCTCAGGGAGCGGATCGTAAGGGGCGTTGGGCTGGTAAGGATAAGATAGAATGTGGTCTGCATATTCAGGATTCTGAAATGAAACAAGGGGGAGAGTTCACTATATGAGTGAGAATAAACTTTATCCTTTATTTTTAAAACTCCAAGGTAAGAAGGTCTTAGTAGTTGGTGGTGGGATGATAGCCTTACAAAAACTAGTTGGCTTATTAAACACCGACGCGCAGATTACGCTAATTGCTCCAGTGATTATTGATGAGGTTAGAGCTTGTCGTGGTGAGTTTCCTGATATTAAGAATATAAAATTTCTTGAACGTGATTATCAATACGGAGATGAAAAAGATTTCTCGCTGGTAATTGCTGCTACTAATATTCCTGAGTTGAATAACAGCATTGCTAATAGATGCCGTGATCAAGGTATTTTAGTTAATTCTGTTGATGAGCCTGAGTATTGTGATTTTTATGTGCCTAGTATAGTTGCGGCCGGTGATATCAAGATAGCCATCAGTACCAATGGTAAAGCACCTTCTGTGGCTCAGAAAATAAGGTTGGAGCTTGAAAAAATAGCAGGGCAACGTTATCTACCTTTGGTGGCAACCGTGAATAGTTTTAGAGAAAAAGTACACGCTAAGTTTTGTGGTGAAACTCATGTTTCTCGTCGTTCTAAATTAGTTCGCTGGTTTACTGAAAGAAAATTTGCAGCTTTAAAAGGAGATAGCTAATGTTTGTTTATACTGACGACGCTAGAGCCAAATACCATGAGCAGAGTGCTCGTTTAACTTTGGTCGGAGCTGGACCTGGTGATCCTGAGTTAATTACTATTAAAGCTATTAAGGCTATTAAATCAGCGGATGTAATCCTTTATGATAGTTTGGTGAATCCGCGTATCTTTAATTTAGCGTTTGAAGATATAGATCCATACTTACGTACTAAATGGATAGATAGTATAGATTTGGCTCCTGAAGATATAGATCCAAACCAGATCAATGCTTGGCTGGATGAGGATTCTAGCGATAAGTACAGTCAGTTTATTTACAAGAAAGCGAAACTAAATCCAAGCAGATCTAATTATCAAACGGATAAAATTCCTGAATTGATTTTTGTCGGTAAGCGTAAGGGACGTGAGTCTATTGCGCAGGAAGATATCAATAAAATGATTCTTGAACAACTACGTTTAGGTAAACATGTTTTGAGACTCAAGGGTGGTGATCCATTTATTTTTGCAAGAGGTGTTGAAGAAATAGAGATTGCTAAGATTCATGGTTATGACTATTCTGTGATTCCAGGTTTGACGAGTGGATTAGCCGTCCCTGTTGCTAAGGGTATAACGCTGACATTGAGAGGTAGTAGCGACTCTGTGACCTTGGTTACTGGACATCAAATCACCGATGACAAGATTGAAAATTGGGCAAGGATTCTTGATAGTGGAGCTACGGTTGTAGTTTATATGGGTTTGAGTAATGTGGTGAAAATTATTGATGGTTTGAAAACTAATACCGAAGCTAGTTTAACGGCGATTGCTATTCATAACGGTACACTTGAAGATGAGAAAGTGGTGGTAAGTTCACTTGATCGTTTAGCTCAGGACATGATTAATGAGGGTATTAAATCTCCAGCTATTTTGATCTTTGGTCAACATGTGAGTAATAGTTTTCAGTCCGAGTCTACTAAGCTGTTTTTGACTGGGGCTAATCCGAATTAGCGGCGAAGTAATCTCGATTGTATAGGAAACATTAAGAAGGGCATGCCTTATCTACAGCTAGGCTAAAATTAGGTCATGAATACAGCTTTATTAAACCCTGAGAAACAACAGATGCAGATTGGATTAGGTAAGCAAACTCGTAGAGCGTACGGGTTTGATGAAATAGCTTTAGTACCTACTGGTAACACTCTCGATATGGAGCTTTGTGATACTAGCTGGGAGATTGGTGGTTATAAGTTTGAAGTGCCTATTATTGCTAGTGCCATGGATTCAGTTGTGAGTCCTGCGAATGCTGCGACTCTTGCAGCGGAGGGAGTAATGCCAGTTTTAAATTTACTTGGTGTTTATACTCGTTATGAAGATTATTCTAAAGTGCTTAATGATATGTGCAAGGCTGAGAAATCCGAGTTCGTAGAATTAATGCAGAAGATTTATCAAGAGCCTATCAAAAAAGAACTGATCGCTAAGGTTATTAAAGAGATCAAAGCCAGTTATCAAGACAAGTCTAAGCCAGTAGTTGTTTCTATTGCGCCTTACATGGCTAATGAATATGGTCCGGTAGTAGAAGAAGCTGGTGCTGATATTTTGGTGATTCAATCTACGGTAGTTGGTTTGGAACATAAAGCTTATAAAGCTAGACCTGGCTATGATCCTAAATCAGAATTGAATCTAGAAGCTTTCTGTAAACAATCTAAGATTCCAGTGGTAGTTGGTAACTGTGTTGACTATAATATTGCTTTAAAATTAATGCGCACTGGTATTGCTGGTCTGCTTGTAGGAATCGGTCCAGGAGCGGCTTGCACGTCTAGAGGCGTGCTTGGTATTGGAGTGCCGATGGCAACAGCGATAGCGGATTGCCGTCAGGCGCGTGATGATTATTTCGCTGAATCAGGACGTTATGTACCGATCATCGGTGATGGTGGTATGAATATCGGTGGTGATGTTTGTAAAGCTTTAGCTTGTGGTGCTGATGCTGTAATGATCGGTTCACCGTTCGCGCGTACTGAAGAAGCGCCTGCGCGTGGTTTCCATTGGGGTATGGCAACACCGAGCCCAGTGTTACCTCGTGGTACTAGAATTCAAGTAGGCACTGACTGCTCTGTTCATGAGTTGATTCATGGTCCAGCACGTAAAGATGATGGTAGCCAAAACTTATTAGGTGCTATTAAGACATCTATGGCAACCCTGGGTGCTGAGACGCTTAGAGAACTTCAAAATGTAGAAGTTATAATTGCTCCAAGTATTCTTACTGAGGGTAAAGTTTATCAACAGGCGCAGAAATTAGGAATGGCAAGATAGGCTGCGTCATTGCATCATGTCCAAAGTCTCTGTTACTCAAAAACTAATTCTCGCTTCTGGTTCTGAAACCCGTAAGCGTATGCTAGACACCTTGAACTTGGATTTCGAGGTGATCAAATCTACTGTAGATGAAGAAGAGTTAAAACAAACTATCTCTGAACTTTCGTTTAAAGAACAGGGGCTATATTTAGCCAAGGCTAAAGCTCAGTCTATAAGTGCATTACACCCCGATGCTTATGTAATTGGGGCTGATCAAGTTTGTGAATATGCTGGTCGCATGTTTGATAAACCTGGTAATAGAGAGAATGCTATTAAGCAACTTAGTGAGCTTGCTGGACAAACACATCTTCAACACTGCGCTACCTGTATCTATCATGGTGGTGAATTGATTTGGTGGTATCAACAAACTGCTAGGCTTACAATGCGCTCACTTAGCTCTGTTGAAATAGAAGCCTATGTTGATATAGAAAAACCTTTCAATGCTTGTGGAAGTTTTATGTTTGAAAAACATGGGAAGCATTTATTCTCTAAAATTAAAGGTGATCAAGATGTGATTCTTGGTTTGCCTATCGTGCCGATGCTGGCGGAGTTGTATGAGCGTGGGGTAGTGAAACTTATATAGTTTATGCTGCACTTTCTTGGTTTGTTGGAAGCTGAATCCCAGCTGCTGCAAGGATTTCATCCAGTTTAACGAAGCCAGCAATGTATGCTAGGACGGCAAGTAAGTCTCTATTGGGTACTGTGACGCCTGCAATCAATGTATTCCTGAAATCACGGAAGAACATTTCTATTGCACGCTCCTCTGTACCTCTTATTATACCTATTTGCCTGTCACTCTTTCCTTGTATGCAAGCGGCTATAGTATCAAAGTTTAATTGCAGCATAGATGTTCTAAGACTAGCTAATTTACTTGCAAAGAATCCTTGTAGTGGATTAATTTTGTCAAGATTGCTGTCGGATTGATTATATTCTGCATTATCTTGCAAAGTTTTCTTAAGATCAGAAGTTTCAGAGCTTACTTGTACGATATCGGTTTCTTTCTTACCTGTCCTGTCTGTTGGAAGCTGAATCCCAGCTGCTGCAAGGATCTCGTCCAGTTTAACGAATCCAGCAATATATGCAAGAACTGCAAATAAGGTTTTATTGATATCCATTCCACGCGTATTCAAGTTTTTTTTGAATTTACTAAAAATGTCTTCTATAGAACGTTTAGTTATATTGCTATTCATGATCTCTAAGATTTTTTTGTATGTCATTCCTCTTGCGGAATGAGCTATGGCATTAAATTTAAATTCAGGAGTGTGACTTCTACATTTATGCAAGGTATTAATAAAGAGTTCTTGTAGTAAAGCGATTTTTTTACGACTCTCGTCTGATTTATTGTCAGTAGCGGTGCTTTCTAAAGTCTGAGTAATTCTAGCTTTAAGTTCTTGTGCTTTGGAATGATTCGCGGCTAATAGTCTTGTCATTTTTAATTATTTAGTCAATTATATGTAACTACTCAGTCGTCATTGCAATAACAACACTTTTGGCGAAATTTACTTGTTACCTGAGTAGTTACAATTATATCTAACTGTAGAGATAATCCGCAATTTGCTAAGGTTATATTTACATAACAATTGAATGAGCTGAACTTAAATACCACGGTTCTCTTTTGTTTTGTGTTGAATTTAGGTGAATATGGCCGCTAGCTTAACTAGCTTTAATAATCACGCGACTGCTGAAGTGCTAATCCCGCCTTCAGTAAATAATTCTGTACTTGCAAATCGTATTGAAGCTAATCTAAATCAATTAGACCTCAATCATAAAGAAATTTTGAAGAGCCCTGGGCTTCATGAATCAATGAGCGAGCAAAAAATTACTCAGGCAAATAAATTCTGGGATATGGCAAAAAAATATGCTGGAATCATTGATTCGCGTGAGTCGATTACTAGATTGGTTTTGGATTTAACAGCGTTTGATATTCCAGTGATTATGGCAGGTGCTACGCGTAACTGGTCTAGCTTCCTGGAAGCTTGTGTAGAAGCGGGTTGGAGTACTCTAGCTTTATTTATAGCGCCGCCAGTAACTAAGTTTATGGCTAAGGTTGCTGCGATGTTTCATCTTGGTAAGGATGAACAGAAACATTCTGATAAATTAGCTCGCTTATATAGAAGTGAATTACATAGTGAAGAAGAGTTTAAAGCAGGTGTGCATCGGGTTCTAGATGAAGAACCGAAGGACTTGGATCGTATTGCAAATATTTACTCGAGTATTAATAAACCAGCTAAAGCTGAAGCTTATAAAAATGAATCAAGTGAACTGAAAAATTATTTCAAGAATTTAAACTTTAATTCTGATCAGCTTAAGTCGTTATCCAAATTTAAAGAATCAATAGTAGTTCTAGAGTCTGCCTTTGAAGGCCTTATCTGGGGCGGGTTTGGGCTGGCTCTGCGCTGGTTTAGAAAGAATATTCTTAAAGAAGGACGCTTCACTGGAACTAAAGCTTACTTGAATGATAAGGATAGTAAGAAGCTCGGTCAAGCTGGTGAACTAAGTGGCATGCAAAAAATCTTTGGTAGATTTGCTGTTGTTCTATCTCCGATTCTGAATTTTACTATGATGAAACTTTGTCGTAATCGTGAACTCGTGAAAAACAATAAAGTCTTAAATGTCATTGATAAGAGTTTAGACATGACTCACGGATTATTTCCTAAGCTTGGTTTATTGTTCAGCTACACAACTATTCCTAAATGGTTTGGTGCTTTTAGTACAGTTCAAGGTATGGACGAACTCATTGAACGCATGATTAAGTTCTGTACTTTGATTCCAAGTTGGTGGTTGGGTCATAGACTAGCAAACGGTGGTTTGGCTGCTTACTTCGATAAGAAACTTGTTAATGAGTTTGGAGTGAAGCCAGGAGTCTTACTAGAACCAGCTTACGTAGGCAAGTTTGCACCAGATCCAGCAAAAATACATCATGTGTTAGAAACAACTAAGCATGATACTAAGTTACAAGAGAAAGCAAAAGATTATCACGCTATCACTCTCTATGCTGGTATTGGGTTACATTCTCTAGGCGTGTTTTTAGTTACACTCATGGCAAACCAGTTTACCAAATGGCGTGTGCAAGCTAAGAAAGCTAATTTGAAGCCTGAATAGCGCCACGTTTACTTAGCAACTTTGTCAAAGTCTGCAAGTATCTCTGCAGCATGATTTGCGGGGTCGACGTTTGGATAGAAGTTTACAACCTTTCCTCCTGGCGCAATCAAGTAAGAAATACGTTTAAGGAAAATACCATCAGCGTTGTAAAGTTTAGCAACTTCTTTTTTCTCATCAGAAAGTAAGGTGAAAGGTAGATGGTATTTTTCAATGAATTTTTTGTGGCTTGCTGGATTGTCAGCGCTGATCCCAAATACTTGAATATTGCGTTCTTGAAATCCACTATAAGTATCTCTAATCATGCAAGCTTCTTTAGTGCAGCCAGGTGTGTCATCTTTCGGATAGAAATAAATCAGCACGTACTGTTTACTGTAATCTGAAAGTCGATGTGATTTAGAGTCTTGATCTAATAGCGTAAAATTTGGGGCAGTAGTTAATGTCATAAGAGCTTCTCCTTTGTTGTTAATGGGATCACAAGCACTGAGAAATAGAGCCGTGCTTATTAAAAATATTAGTAATCGCATATTGCTAACTATAACAGTATGAGAGTTCCACTTACTTAAAGGATTTTGTTATTTTTTTAGTAATATTTGAACTTCTTTGTTCTTGAATTCATTTTGCTTTGATAGATTTTGATAAAGTTGAATTAAAGCTTTGGTTGTAGTTTTTATACAAGATTTTTACATCATTTTTACGCAACAAATCCAAGCATAGTTGCGAAAATTAAGTATGTAATTCAAATCATGACTTCTAACGATTTCTTACAGCTTGGATTTTTCGTAATAGCTCTAATGTTGCTAACGCCTTTACTTGGTCATTATATGGCTATTGTGCTTGAAGATGCTGATCATCCCATTAAAAGACCATTTGCTTGGCTTGAAAGTTTAGTTTATAAAATCTGCCAAATTAATCCTAAATCATCTTACGACTGGAAAATTTATTCTTGGCAACTAATTAGTTTCAATATTCTTGGTTTTTTGTTTCTATTTTTCTTACAGATGTTTCAGGGTAATTTAATCTTAAACCCTAACCATCTGCCAAATATCCCTTGGCACCTAGCTTTCAACACAGCCATAAGTTTTGTAACTAATACTAATTGGCAATCTTATGCTGGTGAAGCAACTATGAGTTATTTAACAAGCATCTTGGGTCTAACTGTTCAGAATTTTTTGAGTGCCGCCACTGGAATAGCTGTCTTGTTAGTTTTACTCCGAGGTATTAGAAATCAAACTATAAATGAGATTGGCAATTTCTGGGTAGACCTTACTAGATCTATTGTTTATGTTTTACTACCTTTATCATTGCTTTTATCTATGTTGTTAATGCAACAGGGAGTTATACAAAATTTATCAACTAATCAAATTGCCTATACTTTAGAAACTAATTCAGCACAAGTTCTACCAATGGGACCTGCTGCTTCACAGATCGCAATTAAACAGTTAGGAAGCAATGGTGGCGGTTTCTTTAACACCAATAGCGCGCATCCATTTGAGAACCCTAGCCCTTTAAGTAATTTTGCTGAGATGCTAGCACTATTACTATTAGCTTCTTCATTAGTCTATATGAGCGGTCTAATGCTTAAATCACGCAAGCAAGGTCTAGTTATTTTAGCAGCTATGTTTATTGTCTTATTAGCTGGGCTGGCTATCTCTTCGTATTCTGAATTTAGTTCAGGAGCAATTTTTAATACCATGGAAGGCAAGGAAACTCGCTTCGGTGTAATTAATAGTGTCATTTGGAGTGTCGCTACTACTGCGGCTTCTAACGGTTCTGTGAATTGCATGCATTCATCCTTAAGCCCTCTTAGTGGTGGAGTTGCACTATTCAATATTATGCTTGGTGAAGTAATTTTTGGTGGAGTAGGAGCTGGCATGTATGGCATGTTTATGTTTATATTTCTTACTGTGTTTATAGCTGGATTAATGGTGGGCAGAACACCAGAGTTTATGGGCAAAAAAATCGAAGCCAAAGAAATAATATTTGTTATGGCTGCTCTTTTGATTCCAAATATTCTGATACTTATTGGTTCAGCGAGTTCAGCTATATTGCCTCAAGGACTTACAAGTGTCTTAAACAAAGGACCTCACGGACTGACCGAGATTCTATACGCCTTTAGTTCCGCTGCCGGAAATAATGGCAGTGCCTTCGCTGGACTCAATGCTAATACTCCTTACTATAATGTTTTCTTGGGGATAACGATGTTGCTCGGACGTTTTGGAGTAATTATTCCAGCATTGGCTATTGCAGGAAGCCTAAGTAACAAGAAAATAGTCCCGTTTTCTAGTGGTACTTTTCCTACTGACTCAGTTTTATTTATCATACTACTAATCTCAGTAATCCTTATTGTTGGTGGATTAACTTTTTTGCCAGCTTTAGTCTTAGGACCAATTGTAGAGCACTTTTTAATGCTTAGAGGGAGCTTGTTTTAATGAATTCAAAAACTATCATAGAACCTAAAATTTTATTTCCAGCTTTAATCAAAGCTTTTACAAAGCTTGATCCAAGAACTCAAGTGGCTAATCCAGTTATTTTTCTGACTTATATTTGTTCAATCGTAACTACTGTTTATGCTTTTCAAGCTTCTCAGACACATTCTAATTCAAGCTTTGTAAGCCAAATAGCAATCTGGCTTTGGTTTACGGTAATCTTTGCTAACTTCGCTGAAGCACTTGCAGAAAGTCGCGGCAAAGCTCAAGCTGATGCACTTAAAAAAACTAAAACAAATACTATAGCTAGAAAATTAATTAACAATCAAGAACTGAAAGTTTCAGCATCAGAACTTAGATTAGGTGATTTGATTATTTGTGAAGCTGGAGATCTTATTCCGTCTGACGGTGAAGTTATAGAGGGGATTGCGACTGTAGATGAATCTGCGATTACTGGAGAATCTGCTCCGGTAATTCGTGAAAGTGGTGGTGATAGAAGTGCTGTAACTGGAGGTACTAAAGTTATTAGCGACAGAATCATTATTAAAATTACTAGTGAACCGGGTAATAATTTTATAGATAAAATGATATCGCTAGTGGAAGGTGCTAAACGTCAAAAAACACCTAATGAAATTGCTCTTAATATCGTTTTAGTTGCCTTAACTTTGATTTTTGTTTTAGTTGTTGTCACACTTAAAGCGTTTACTAATTATAGTGAAGTAGCTTCCGCGCAGGATCTTAGTCATATCATCACAATACCCGTACTAATAGCTCTACTTGTTTGTCTTATTCCTACTACTATTGGAGCGTTAATCAGTGCAATTGGTATTAGTGGTATGGATAGGTTAATTAAGCGCAATGTCATAGCTATGAGCGGTAGAGCAGTTGAAGCCGCTGGTGATATAGATATTTTATTGCTTGATAAGACAGGTACTATTACGCTTGGAAATCGAATGGCAACAGAATTAATCCCAGCTCCTAATATTGATGGCTTGAGACTAGCCAAGGCAGCGCAATTAGCATCACTAGCTGATGAGACTCCCGAAGGCAGATCAATAGTAGTTTTGGTGAAGAAACAATTTAATCTAAGAGCAGAAGAATTTTCTCCAGAAACTATTTCCTTTGTGCCTTTCTCTGCTCAAACAAGAATGAGTGGAGTTAATATCAAGGAAACTAACGGCACTCTAGAACTACGTAAGGGTGCGATTGATGCGATTCAAGCCTATATTAAAAACCAAGCTGGTAATTTCCCGCAAGCCATAATAGAAGAAGCTGAAAAAATATCTAAGCTTGGAGGAACACCATTAGTAGTAGCTGAAGGTAAAGAAGTTCTAGGAGTAATTTATCTTAAAGATATAGTCAAAGGTGGAATCAAAGAAAGATTTGCAGAATTGCGCAGAATGGGAATTAAAACCATTATGATAACTGGCGATAATCCGCTCACCGCTGCTGCAATTGCCGCTGAAGCTGGAGTTGATGATTTTATTGCGCTTGCTACTCCTGAAATGAAACTGAAAAGAATTCGTGAGGATCAAAGTAAGGGACATTTAGTTGCGATGACTGGAGATGGTACTAATGATGCACCAGCTTTAGCACAAGCAGATGTGGGAGTAGCGATGAATACTGGGACTCAAGCTGCTAGAGAAGCTGGCAATATGGTGGATTTGGATAGTAACCCTACTAAAATAATTGAAATTGTAGAAGTTGGGAAGCAGCTATTAATGACCAGAGGCGCACTTACTACTTTTAGTATTGCTAACGATGTTGCTAAATATTTCGCGATATTGCCTGCAATTTTTGCAACCCTCTATCTACAGTATCCAGAGACTAAAGGCCCATTAGAGGTTTTAAATCTTATGCACTTATATTCTCCTCACAGTGCAATTCTCAGCTCTGTAATTTTCAACGCCCTTATAATTGTTATGCTTATTCCTCTTGCTTTACGCGGAGTACCCTATAAAGCATTACCTGCCCAAGAATTATTACAGAGAAATATTTTTATTTATGGATTCGGTGGTTTAGTTGCTCCATTTGTAGGAATTAAACTGATCGATATTTTGATTACTCAAACAGGACTTCTATCATGATGAATAAATTAACCAGTGAATTTATAATCTCAATTAAAATCTTCATTTTAATGATTGTGATTACTGGTACTCTTTATACTGGCATGGTTACATTGTTTGGGAATGTATTATTTCCAGAGCAAGTGCAAGGCTCATTGATTATGAAGGACCAGAATATAATTGGCTCTAAATTAATCGCTCAGAAATTTTCTAGTGATAAATATTTTTGGCCAAGACCTTCCGCTAGTGACTATAATGCAGTGCCGTCTTCCGGATCTAATTTGGGACCAACTAGTAAGGACTTAAAACCTACTAGCTCTTCAGCCAGTGGGCTAGATCCTGATATATCGCCAGAATCCGCTTTTTATCAGATTCCTAGGATAGCTAAAGCTAGGTCTCTGAATTCGGAGCAAGCTGAAAGATTGAAGAAATTGATTACAGAATATATACAGGAAAAAGATTTTGGATTTTTAGGTGAGGCAAGAGTTAATGTACTGGAATTAAATCTGATACTAGATGAGACAAATCTATGAACGAACCTCTTAATAAAGCTGATCAACTGCTAGATTCTGTCCAAAAGGCAGAGATTAAAAAATCTCAAGCTAAGTTAAGAGTTTTTTTTGGTATGTCAGCTGGCGTTGGTAAAACCTATGCCATGCTTGAAGCAGCTCATAGAGCTAAGAAAGAAGGTAAGGATATTGTAGTAGGTGTAGCAGAATCTCATGGCAGAATTGAAACCAGTCAATTATTTCAAGGATTGGAATTTATTCCACTGAAAAAAATTCATTATAGGGACAAAGATTTTGAGGAATTAGATATTGATGCGATACTGGCGCGCAAGCCCGAGATTGTAGTTATTGACGAGCTGGCTCATAGTAATATTCCAGGGTCTCGGCATAATAAACGCTATCAAGATTTACTAGAAATATTAGATGCTGGAATCAGTGTTTATACTGCTGTCAATGTACAGCATATAGAAAGTCGCAAGGATAGTGTTGAAAAGATTACAGGGATTACTATTCAAGAAACTGTCCCAGATTCTATTATTGAAAGAGCAGATTTAATTGAACTTATTGATATCTCTCCTAGTGAATTATTGCAAAGACTTCGAGAAGGAAAAGTATATCTGGGTGATAAGGCGATAAAAGCCCAGCAGAATTTCTTTAAAGAAGCACCATTGAGTGCATTACGCGAGACCTCGTTAAGATTAGTAGCAGAGAGAGTTGATCGTGATATTCAAGAAATGACTCAAATGGGGGAAATTAAAGGTCCTCTTAACACTAATGAACGCTTGATGGTGGCAATAAGCCATAGTCCTTATTCAGAGAAATTAATTAGAACAGCACGCCGCATTGCCTATAATTTAGAAGCACCATGGATTGCAGTAAACGTAGATACAGGGCTTAAACTTTCAGATAAAGATGAATTACAACGTAATAAAAATATTGAGCTTGCTATTGAACTAGGAGCCAAGGTTATTACCATTACAGACAGTAATCTAGCTCAGGCTTTAAGCACAATGGCTAGGCAATATAATGTTTCTCAAATTATAGTAGGAAGACCGACTAGAAGATCGATTAAAGATTTTTTGGAAGGTGGTTCACTTTTAGATCAACTAATTAAAGAAGCTAAAGATATAGATATTCATGTTATTAAACAAGAAGATAATTATAAGGCAATACGGAAGTTCACGTGGACTGGGCTTAATAGTCCGTTTGTCCATTATTGTTACAGCTTTGCTCTAGTATCTTTTATAACTTTAATTGGTTACTTCATGCAAAACTTTATTGGCTATCATTCTGTTGGTTTTATTTTCCTGTTAGGAGTATTAATTGTTAGTTTGGTATTTAATTTAGGACCTATATTATTTACAGCTCTAATTAGTGCTATATCGTGGGATCTATTGTTTATCCCTCCATTTGGAACTTTATATATGTCAGCCCCAGAAGACATTATGATGTGTACGGCTTTTTTCATTGCAGCTGCCAGTACGGGGATTCTCACTAGTAGAATTAGAAAACAGAAAAAAATCCTGAAAGATAGAGGTGAAAAAAGTCAATTACTCTATGAAATATCGCGATGCCTAGTCAGTGAAAGGAATTTAACAGTAGCTTTAACTATAGTTCTTGAAGAATTAGAGAAATCTTTTAAAGGTAAGTTTTTTATTATAAGAGCGCAAGATGGCTTACTTGATTTAGATTCCACAATAGGTTCTACGCAATTAATTAACGATCATGAGTTTGGTGTGGCTAAATGGGTTTATGAAAAAGGCGGTTCAGCTGGGTGGTCAACAGACACATTGCCTGCTAGTAAAGGGCTTTATATTGCACTTAAAACCTCGCAATTTAAAGTAGGAGTTCTCGCTTATATACCTGAGAACAAAATACTATATCGAGAACAGTCTGACCTTTTACATATTATTAGTAGAGAGATTGCTCTAGTACTAGAAAGAGATATATTTGAAAAGAAAGCCAAGGAAGTTGAAAAGCTTGAAGCTTGCGATAAGCTGCATCAAGCATTATTAAGTTCAATATCACATGAGATTAAAACTCCACTGACTACTATTATTGGTACGGCTACTACTATTATTGATCTAAAAGAAAACTCTGATTCTAAATTAATGAAAGATCTTTTGGATGAGCTATTAGATTCTGCTGAAAAACTAAAATATATCGTTGAGAATCTATTAGATATGACTAGGATTCAATCACAGTCATTGGTTCTGAAGAAAGAATGGTACGATATTCGCGATATTATAAATTCAATAGTTAATAAGAATACAAGACTGCTTAAAAATTTCTGTATTAATTATGAGTTTCAGGAAGATTTACCATTAGTTTTTGTTGATTATAAATTACTGGAGCAGGCTCTCGCTAATATAATTTTGAATGCAGCTAATTATTCAGCTTCAAATACAACAATTAGCATAGGAATAATTGCAGGTACTCATAATTTAATTATAAGTATTAATGATCAAGGTCCGGGAATTGCTAATCAAGAAAGAGACAAAATCTTTAATAAATTTTACAGAATACCTGGCAGTGCCAATAGTGGTACGGGTTTAGGTCTGTATATAAGCAAAGAGATTTTGGATTTACATGGCGCTAATATTCAAGTCGAGAATGGAGCTAACAATATAGGGACTAAGTTTGTAATAACTTTACCTTTAACTCATGGATAACGAAATTAAAATTTTAATTGTTGATGATGATAGTGCTATCAGAAGATTCCTTGAATTAAGCTTGGAGAATTCTGGATATAAGATTTTTACTGCACAAGATGGCAAGCAAGCTATATCAATGGCACAGAATTATAAACCTAATATTGTTATTCTTGATCTTAATCTTCCTGGCATGTCAGGATTTGAAGTTCTTAAGCAGATTAGGAAAGACTCGTCAGTTCCAGTAATCATGCTTACTATAGAAGATAATGACGAGGAGAAAGTTAAGCTATTAGATGCAGGAGCAGATGATTATTTAACTAAGCCTTTTAGTATCCAAGAATTACTTGCAAGAATAAGAGTAATAATCAGACATTATTCAATTAAATCAGAAGAGACTATTTTTAATTCGGGTGACGTTGTTATTGATTTGAATCTAAGAATCGTGACTAAAAATCAAAGACCTATAAAATTAACTGCAACAGAATATGAGATTCTCTCTCAACTTGCTCAAAACTCAGGGAAAGTTGTTACCCAGCAGCAATTACTGAAAAGTATTTGGGGCCCAACTTTGGTGGAGCAAACTCACTATCTAAGAATTTACATAGCTCAATTAAGGAAAAAAATCGAAACTAATCCAAGTCAACCACAAATAATTATTACTGAAACAGGGATTGGATATCGTCTTGTAAGGATTTAATATTATGCCAACTCCGCTTATTAATAGAATACTTTTAACACTGGCAATTTTTTGCTTCGCTAATCTAGCAGCAATCGCTGAATCAAATGAGATCACTACTTTTGAGCTTGGTGGTGCTTCAAACTCTCCTGGCATATCTAATAAAGGCGAGTTAATCATAGAAGAAGATTTGATGCATTATCAAGATACCTTCTCTGGTAAGAATTCTTATAACTTTCAATTGTTGCAAACTAAATTACGTTATGGACTTATCCAGAAAAGGCTTGAAGCACGCTTAACAAGTGCTGGATTGGCTCTCAATCCCATTGATTCTGGTCTTTCTAATATCTCGCTAGGAACCAAGATTCGTTTTCTTGATGAATCTAAATACTTACCTAGTACAGAAATAATTGGTGATTGGGAAATTCCTGTTGGAGATGCTGATTTGCGTAATCCTGGTTTTGATCATAGTTACATGCTAGTACTTGGTAAAGCTTGGACCCAAAAATTCGGTAGCATTATTAACTGGACTCTTGATTTCTCTAGTTTCAGGTCAGATACTGGAATTGGTGGAATCGTATCAATGCCAGTGGTTTTCAATGTTAATTATTATTTCAAACCTGAATTCAATGTTTTTTCTCATATCTATGGCACTCATTACTTTACTGAGGGCATAGCTGATCCATTGTCAGTGGATTTGGGTTTCAGTTATGCTCTTACTAAAGATTTTGTTTTGATCTCGTGGGTCAGCAAAGGGCTTAATGATGCTGCTCAAGACATGACAGTAGATTTGGGATTTGTTTATAGACCTTGAAATAAATTTCATTCTTCATTAATCGTTGGCAAGAATGATCTTTGGATATACCTAGCAGCATCTCTACTGAACTGTAATGGATTTAGGAATGGATTTGCAATTTCGCGAAGCTTGGAATTGGCTTCATTTAATCTACGTGATTCTTGTGATGCTATTTTGGACAATGTATCGAGCCCGATCTGCAAATGTGGCTGTTTGATTAAATCAGAAATTCCTCCACCAGCAAGTAATGCTCCACTTAGCCAAGTCCAGAATCTTCCATGCGTTAAATTCTTGAGACTTAATCTTTCCATACAATAAGCAGGGACTCCAATTAAATTTCCAAATACTGTTCCTAATTTATTCATACCAGCGCAATGGAAAACAAATGATGCAAGAGAGCTTAATCCACCAGCAAATCCCATCAATGCATTTTCGCTATCTTTCCAGTTGTTAATCTTTAGAAGTTTTCCTGGTAACAACTTCAAGCTTTCTAATAAAACATCGAATGAATCTTTAAAGCTGGCATAAGGTGCTTTATTACTTGGGCGCTTAGGAGATTGAGATGATCTATTAACAGCATCATCGGTAATAATCGCAAAAGCAAAAAACCTTCTAAATGCATACATTTGGGAGAGAGGTACACATGCCGCAGGTATCTCAGATAGAGAGCCAATGGTACTTAAAAGTTTTTTTTGTCTTAAACCTGTTAAGGTTCCAATGATGCCATTGAGAATAAGAAAGGATCTATAAGAAATGTTAGACAAGAGATTTGAAAACTTATTTTTCGGTAATACTTGACTTATTAGATTACTTAAACCCGCTACTAAGTTTATCCAGGTACTTGCAATCCTTACGTAAGGGTTTTCGGCATCAGGAATTTTCAATATCTGTTCTTTTTCATGAGAGATCGGCGAGAATCTTGCTACTCGTTCTGGTAGCCTGTGTTTTAATGTCGGTAAAATATGATTACTTATGTTCACTTTCAGGTTTAGTTCTTATAATAGCAACCGTTGATTCTGGAGCTGCAGTCGTAGGTTCTGGAGTAGTAGCTTCTGAACTAGTAGCTTCTTTCACGGAAGGATGTTCTACTGAACTTACAGGGGGATTGGCTGGCAAGGTTGCAGTACTTTCCTCTGAAGTATGGTGAGTCAAGTTTGCTGGTAATTCTAATTGCACAAGGCGAGGCTCTACTGTACTGTCTGAAGTATTATGGTCATGGCTGTGGTCATGATCATGATCATGATCGTGGTCATGATTGTGGCTACATCCTTTATTGTGACTACAGTTATGGGCTTGTGATGAGGGAGGCTCGGGCTTAGTCGGAGCTGTTACATGGTGAGTAGAACTAAATCGCGTTGAGCTAGTAGGTTTTGGGGGGCTAATAGAACTTACTCTCGAGTGTGATCCTCCACAGCAGCCACCAGAATGCACGTGTCCTGAAGTAGATGGACTGATAGATTTGTGAGATATTGAACAGCTAGGTCCAGAACACTGGTGCAGACTATGATTACTATGCTGATGAAGTTTAGGTGAATCAGAGCGAGTTGAGACTCCACTTGTAGCCTTGTGAACTTCATGTAGATTGGGTTGCTGCTGGTTAAGTAAATCAGGCAGAGAAGGTTTTTCGACCTTGGTTTCAGAATCACCCCAAATCCATCTCTTGATTCTTTGCCAGAGTCCAGCTAGTAAGCCAGGTTCAGAAATTTCCTCTTGCTTTACGTGGTGCTCTTTATCGAGGGAACTGTGTTCCTGGTGATGATGAGTATGTCCGCAACAATTACTATGCGCAGATGGAGCCGTGTGAGGTGGTATTCCAGGATTTAATGCAATGCTTGTCATTTAATTTTGCAGAGCTTATTGTAACATTATTACAATAGTGAATGCTGATTAAATTAATGACAATTATTGCAAAGCCCTAAAATTTCATGAATATCTTGCTTAATTGTAAACCCTTTATTCATGGTTGCACATGAAATTTTGTTGTCGATCTTTTTGATTTTGTGGCATTTCTCGCATACTAAAAACTGATGATGATGGTGGTCGTGCCCTTTTCCTTGAGTACATTTAATGTAGGCATTGATAGAGTAAATTTTATGAATGATTTCTAGTTCACAGAGTAAGTCTAAAACTCTATAGATAGTGATTACCTGATATTCTTTACATCTCTGATTTAATAAATCTTGAATACCATATGCAGTTAAGGCTTGGTCATTGTTTGCAAGGAGTTCAAGTAGATCAGATCTTGCATCTGTAATCTTATAGCCATGATCTTGTAATTTTTTCTGAGCTTTTTCTAGGAATGCAACCATGCATATTTATTTTACCTCATTACAGTAGGTTTCACAAAATCTACTGTAATAATATTACATTTAGTCCAGTCCTGAGATTAAGTAATTGTTATAATGTTACAATAGTGATGCTACTATTACGCTGATGCAATTAGCCGTGGCAAATACAAATTATTCTAAAGACAAGGAATTGAAGCCATCTCTGTCATTACATTTGCATGATCATAATTGTGCAGATTGTCATCATCACGATCATGAAACAGAGACAGCTAGTACCTTGTCTCTAACGAAGAAAATCCATGAACATAACGGACATCAATGTACTAGTCAAGATTGCCCTATTGAAGCAGCCCATGGTCATAATTTGTTAAACACAAAAGTACATCACGAACATGCACATTACCACCCCAACACTTTAGAGAACTTTATTGGGCATAGCTCTCTTCCACAATGGCTTAAAGAATTTATTCTGAATACTTCATTTCTTGCACCAGCACTATTGAGTAGTTCATTTTTAGAAAAACTCCCCTTCCCTAAAATAGTCAAAACCTGGCTTTCTATACTTTCTATGCATTTGGTAAATAGAGGGAATACTAAAATAGGAAGATTAGGTATAACTTGTGCAGTGTCTGGATTTGCAAGCTTAGATAAATCATTAATGCATGCAGATGATAGCCCATTTAAACCAAACATAACTAGAATACTTGCAACTTCCATGATTGCCCTTATTGAAAAATTCGGAGCTACTAGTAATAAATTAAGCTGGTATGACAATGTTAAAGATGAAGTGAATACAATATTCTCCAACATATCTAATATTTCTAAGTGGAAAGAATTAATACCTGGTTTACTGAATATAGAAGCTAAAGTACAAATACTTGTTCCTACAGTTAATTATTTATTTAATAAATTATCCAGTAAAACTTGGGATCCTAACATTAAGAAACTTTTTTTAGCTCCTTTGATAAGCTCAAGTTTTGTATTCCTGGATTCAATATTGCGTTACTTTGGACGTAATTTTAACTTGGATCTGCTGTCTGCTTCTGCTGCAGGAGCTATGTGTGGCTGCTGTGGCTCACCAGTTTGTGCGGCAGCAGCAACAGATTCAGCGGTAAATAATACATTGTAGGCTCTAATGTACTTTTATGTGTCGAGATTTCAGGTGAAGGCGCCATCGCTTGAAAATTATAGTTTCAGTTGGAAGCGCAAAAACATGACTTGGGTCATATTTTTGTTAACCTACGGTATGCAGCTAAAGCTGCGGTACTTGTAAATTCGATCTTGCCATTCGCTAACGCAGTCGCACACACCCGCAGACCCCAGGCTCGGCTCGCTGCGCTAGCCTCGCCTGCCACTCGCCCTAAAAGGGCGAAGCGGATAGCGGTGTCATACCGCTCTGTAACTAGGTTTAACCAAATTTTTTT
>JACCDV010667330.1_pt1 | contig 89428 bp, 80 predicted proteins | sample 7446131 | NCBI WGS metagenome assembly JACCDV01 (sample SAMN15323448, study PRJNA562643) | freshwater metagenome | isolation source: river surface water | place: USA:Blue River Watershed | collected 2017-08-17 | reverse complement strand
AAGTAGTTAGGTTGCCGTTAAACGCTTGCACATTGGTTCCTATCGCTAAACCTAAGTTAGTTCTTGCTGTAGCAGCTGATGCCACGTCGCTTAAATTGTTGGCAGCAACCATATCACCGCCACCAGCGAGTGTAGTCCAAGTTGCAGCACCGTTAGCATCAGATGTGAGAACTTTACCAGCACCTGGAGTGCCTGATTTGATTAATAAAGTTCCGTTGATTTGTGCGATTGAATTATTTCTGAATAGTGCAGTACCGTTAAACTTAGGTGCTTGTAACCATGAGTTTGCGTTAGTGAAACTCACTGCGCCGTTTAAGCTTGGTGTTACTAAAGAGCTTGAATTTATGCTTGCAGTGTTGATTACCGGACTAGTAAAAGTTTTATTAATCAAAGTTTGGGTATCAGATGTACCTACCACTGTACCGCTTGGAATTGCTTTGCCAGCCCAAGTAGTTAAGTTGCCGTTATAGGCTTGTACATTGGTTCCTATAGCTAGACCTAAGTTAGTTCTTGCTGTAGTTGCTGATCCTATGTCGCTTAAGTTATTTGCTGCAAGAACTACTCCTGTAACATTGCTGCCATTAATTGTTTGCCAAGTCGCATTGCCAGAGCCATCTGAAGTAAGTACTTTGTTGGCACCTGCGCTTGCGGGAATTAAAATAGAACCATTGAATTTAGCGGTACTATTGGTTCTGAATAAGGTTGTACCGTTGATATTAGGAGCTTGGAGCCAACTAGCAGCATTAGCAAATGTTTGTACGCCATTGAAAATGGCATTTGTCAAAGTCTTATTAGTTAGTGACTGTGTATCTGTAGTGCCTACTAATACGCCTGAAGGAACTACTTTTGCCTTTAATAAATCTAAGTTGGCAGCATGCGCTTGTACGTTGGTTCCTATCGCCAAGCCTAAGTTAGTTCTTGCTGTTGCTGCATTACTTACGTCGCTTAAATTATTTGTTGAAACTAGGTCGCCGTTACCAGCTCCGCCGCCACCAGAAGCAGCTTGCCAAGTAGCATTACCATTGGCATCTGAAGTTAAAACTTTGCCAGCACCTGGAGTGCCTGACTTGATTAATATTGATCCATTGAACTGCGCAATTGAATTGTTTCTGAATAAATTTGTCCCATTGAATCGAGCAGCTTCTAATCTTGAACCATTCACAAAGCTCAATACGCCATTAATAGTAGCGCTAGCACCTGTGAAAGTTCCTGAAGCTCCTGTAGCACCCGTTGGTCCTTGTGGACCTGCTGGTCCGGCTATACCTTGAAGTCCACGTGGACCTTGAATTCCTTCGGTAACATCTCCTAGGGCTATTTTTTCTCTTGTCCCACCTTTGCTGAAATATAAATCAGAACCATCGTATTCTATGGCGCCATCAAGAATGCTCGTAGAGAGCGTTCCAGCATTTAATCTCATGCTTGGGGTAGTGCCGTCTCCACCTCTAACATCCAAGAAAGCTGCCGTATCATTGACTCCAACCCCCACTCTACCAAATGAGTCAAAAATTACAGAGCTAGCTTCTTGGTTATTAAATGAAAAGTTTAGTTGTTGTGTACCTTGATCAAAATAAACTGTACTTAAAGCGTTTTCTGATTCACCAATATTAACTGAGGAGACTAAACTTCCTTTGACTTTTTTGTTTTTTCCTCCACTCTTTTTGTTCTTGGCAATCTTTCTTGCCGCTCTTTCTTGAACTTTCATTACTGGGATCGAAACAGTATAAGTACCATCTAGATTGTGTTCTACGTTAGTCGTAGGATTGCGGCGTGGTACGGCTTCAAATTTCACATTGTTGAATAAGTATTTAAGGTGACAATCCCCAAAGCTACCTACGCAATCTGCATTTGCTAAATCTCCTTGAGTTGTAGAGCCTGACGTAAAATTATTTACTGTGATCGCTGATTTATAAGTGTTGATATAAATACCACCAGCATTGTAAATATCTAAATATATATCTTTGCTAGAGTCAAAATTACTTAGAGGTATCGTGAATGATGAATTGCGAACTTGTCTATTGTTTACTAGTACTGGAGTTACCATGCTGACAGTTTTTTTGGAACCATCTTCTGCATAAACATAAGCTATTACTTTATAACTTTGAGGATACTGTCCTGTGATAGTCAAAGTGGAAGCATCCATTGCCATTCTTAATTCTGCTACTTCTTTACTCAAATCCAACTCATTGTCTTTGATGTGCATCTTTAATTCCAGATCTGGACTGATTCCTGTGACATATTCAATTTTCTTATAATTCTTAGATAGAGGTTTACTAACCGAATCTGCTTGAGCGGGCCAATGTAGCATGCTCATTAATATTAGAATGATTACAGTTCTTCTTCCCATCTCTACCCAAAGTAGGCTTTTAGACCTACGGTAGTAGATCGGCACTTGGTCTAAATACTTTAGGGCTAATTGTTGATTATGATCAATTTATAATTCTTGACCCTGATTTTGGCGTTGTTATGTTTGTGAAATGAGGAGCTTAACCAGAGCTTAGTTAAACGTTCTGTAAAGGATTTTTGAATTTAGTGATGTTGTTTTGGAACAGTAGCTCTACAACGCCAACCGGACCCGATCTATGTTTCGCAATAATTACATCTGCGATACCAGCTTTCTCGGATTCTGGATTATAGTAATCATCCCTGTAAATAAACATTACCAAGTCAGCGTCTTGCTCAATACTTCCGCTTTCACGTAAATCAGAAAGCATGGGACGCTTATCCTGACGGGCTTCTACGGCACGTGATAGCTGTGAGAGTGCAAGTACTGGTACGTTAAGTTCACGCGCCATCATTTTCAGCCCACGAGAAATCTCCGAGATCTGGTTGATTCTTGTATCGTTAGACCTACCTTCTAATAACTGTAAATAGTCGATCACTACCAAACCTAGATTGCCACCGCATTGTGCTTGTAATCTACGGCACTTGCCGCGTAATTCCATGGCAGAAACACCTGCTGAATCATCTATGTAAATAGGAGCTTCGCCTAGTTCGCTCATAGCAGTTCCTAGCTTAGCCCAGTCATCAGCATGAAGCTGTCCTGATCTCACTCTTGAACTGTCTACTTCTGCTCTAGAGCAGAGGAGCCTCTGTACAAGCTGTTCCTTCGACATCTCTAAACTAAAAATAGCAACTGGTTGTTTGAATTTCACTGCCACGTTTTCAGCGATGTTCAGAGCAAGCGAAGTATTGTGTACACAGATATCATTAGCAACAAAGTTATGTGTATCAGGAATTGTTAAATCATAGACTTGATCAAAGCCCAGATGTTTTATGGAAACAATTTCATCCCAATATACATCACTATTTGCAATATCATTAAGCTCTTCATGGTTTAATGCTGTAGCTATTGCTCCCAAGCGTTTGCGAGAAAGGGCTCTTTTATGAGCATGTATATTAGTTGTTGATTTAATGCCAGCTCGTTTAGCGAGGGAAGACCAAGATTCTTGACCTTTCACTTGCTCAATGAAACTCCAAATTTCAACAGGAACTAGATCTTTATTGGTATGGAATTTTTTATTGGAAACCGTTTCAAGTACTTTTGCTAAAGCTTCTTCCTTGCCATAGGCTCCTATCTCATTAATAAAAGTTTTGATTGAAGCTTGGTCAGTGATATTAAGCTGCCACGAGAAATGATCTTCAGCTTTGTACTTGGTAGTTTTGCGTCTAATTGAACTGATTATCCCAAATCTCAATAGTAGATGTTGTAATTGAGAGACTAATTTTTTAGAAACACTTGCATAGCCAAGTTGAGCTTGAGAGGTGCTAAGTACCGTAGCCCAGCCATCAGTAGCGAATAGTCGATTAATAAATATTGCGATTTGTTCTTTCTTTAAACTGAAAACTAGATCTGGAATGGTTTTGCTGTGGGAGTTGCAGCTTTGCAAGTCTAATTCTTCTAGCCATTTTGTTAGAGAGGATTTCTGGTTCTTGCTAATACTCCCCAGCCCATTTGGAGCTAGCTCAATCTCGCTGGTATCAAGTAATTTGCAGAGATCGCTAAAGTGAGTTTCGTTTGGTGCAGCCACGCCTTGATGCCATAAAGTTATCAAAGCATTGCTGACATTCAATCTTAAGGCGACCTCTCTATAAGAAATACCTTTATCATTCACTAGCTGTTTGAATTTGGCTGCAAACAAAGTCCTTTGTTCTACAGTAAACTCGTGGTTTTTTGAGATGCGATATGAATCTGCTCGTATGGCATCATCAATCTTCTTGATAGCTAACGTTGAATCAAATTCATGAATAGCATCGATGAAATCATTCTGGATTCTAATGTTATTGTTAGTAAATCCAGTAGAGCTTTTTACTAAACAGCCATCGCCAATTAGATATCCGAGCAGTTTTGCTTCACAATCTCTGATTGATTCTTGACCAAAAATATTGATGATTCTTGGCACGGCAATTTTGATTCCGGTTGTTAGTTCTTCTAACTTTTTCCAACCGTTAATAGTTAAATAAGGATGGGTTAGGGTAGTTTTGATAGAGCGCCCAGTTCTAGTTACTACCTCAAATATAGGTTTGATTCCATCATCAATAAAATCACTAGGGCTAGTGGTAGTAAATTTCCAGTCAGGACTTAAAGTTAATAGCTTTGCGTTTTTAGATTTATATATTTTTTCTATAGTTGTAAGACTGCCATCTTCAAGAACTATCTCCGCATCTTTATGCAAGCATTTCCCCATAGCCGGCCTAGCAGCCAGTATCAATAAATCACTTTTTTGTAATCCAGATGTTAGAGTATTAAGATCATAGAACCCGGTATTAATGCCGGATAGCTGATTCTTGTTAGCTTCGCGCTCTTCTAGTATCTGCCAGCTTCTGTGTACTAGATCGCCGATATGTATCAATTGCTCTTTGGATTTGGTTTGTGAGAGATCGAAAATTAATTGCTCAGCTTTATCAACCAAAGTATCCAAGTCTTCTTCAGTGTGATAACCCAATTCTACGATTTCATTACCTGCAAGGATCATGTTTCTCAACAGGGCTTTAGATTGGATAATTTTTGCGTAGTAGGGAGCATTGGCTGCGATTGGCGCATGGTCAGTGAGTGCTGATAAGTAGGTCTTGCCTCCCGCTTCTTCTAAAACACCTTGATCTTTTAAATGCTGGGCGGCAGTTAAGATATCGATATTTTCGCTTTTAGAATAGAGTGTCTGAAAAGTTTCATATATTAATTGATGTGCTCTTTTATAAAAGAACTCTGGTCTTTCGATAAACTCTACTACTCTGTGTAGTGCATCACCATCAACTAAGATAGCTCCAAGTACCGCTTGTTCCGCTTCAAGACTGTGAGGTAGCATAGAGGTGTCGATTTTAGGTTTGTTCTTGGTGAAGCCACTGTTGTTCATTAGAGCTAAATTATAGCCCTAGTCTAGAGCTGAAAAGTAGCTTGTTTTGAGCAAGTTTTAAACAAGTATTAATAGGATCTGGGTAAGTCTAATGTTATAACTAGATGGTATATTAGATCTGTTGTATATAGCAGCTATTACGCGCATGATTGATCCCACCTTATACGCCAAATTAGAAGACATAGAGCGAAACCATCAAACTCTACAGGGTAAACTTGCCGACCCGCAAATTTTGCAGGATCAAAAAGAGTATCAAAAAATCACTCGTAACTTAAAGAAACTTAGCCAAACTGTAGAAAAATTTGCGCGTTATAAATCTCTAGTAAAGCAAGTTCAAGAAGCGAAGCAAATTTTGAAAGAAGAGCAAGATCCTGAATTGAAGGAGATGGCGCAGCTTGAGATTAATGAAGCTGAAACAGATATCCCTAAGTTATCGGAAGAATTGAAGATACTTCTGCTTCCAAAAGATCCTAATGATGATAAAGACATCATCGTGGAAATCAGAGCCGGAGCGGGTGGTGATGAAGCCGCAATATTCGTTGGTGATTTATATCGTATGTATATTCGTTACTGCGATCAAGTTGGTTTTCAACATCAATTAATTGATTACAACGATTCAGAGATGGGCGGTTATAAAGAAGTCGTTTTTGAAATTAATGGTGAAGATGTTTACAGTAAATTTAAATATGAATCTGGAGTGCATCGTGTGCAAAGAGTTCCTGCAACCGAATCTCAGGGCAGAGTTCATACTAGTACTGTGACTGTGGCAATAATGCCTGAAGTTGATGATGATTTTCAGATAGAGATCAAGCAAGAAGATATAGTGCTTACTACTTGTCGTTCTGGTGGCGCAGGTGGACAAAACGTTAACAAGGTAGAAACTGCTGTGCGCTTGGAGCATAAACCTACAGGTGTTGTGGTGCAGTGCCGTGAAGAGAGATCGCAATTACAAAACCGTGAGAAAGCTTTAAAGATGCTAAAAGCCAAGCTTTATGAGATGGAGCGTCAGAAGCTTGAGCAAGAACAGCGCAATATGCGTAAAAGCCAAGTGGGTACTGGTGGGAGAGAAGAAAAAATTAGAACCTATAACTATAAGGATGATAGAGTCTCTGAACATAGAATTAACCAGAACTTTCCTTTAAGACGAGTTATCGAGGGTGATATGGGTGATGTATTTAATGCTCTAAGTGCCTATGACCAGCAGCTAAGATTACAAGAATTGGCTGAGTCGCTTTCATAAGCGGGTATAATTTTATATATGTCTGATCAGTCTGATCTCTTTGAAAATGAACTTGACGAGTTTTTTAAAGAGCGTGCGCTATTCCGCACCCAGACTGTAGCTGATAGTGCCAAGAAGAAAGTTTCTAGTGAACGCTGTGATAAGAATAAGAATTTATTCGAAAAGCTTCCAGATGCTAAACATACGAGTCCCGAGGACGCGGATGGAGATTTTCGGACAAGCTCTATGTCTGGCTGTTGCATGACGGGTTGTCATGATTGTCCTTGGAACTACACGCTGCCGTCGTAAGACCGTTGTTTTTTGCTATTTGAGAATAATAATGATAACTAGCTTTCGGTGTGCGCGTAAAATTCTCATGATCAACGTGAATCAATCCGAATCTAGGTTTCATGCCTAGCGCCCACTCGAAATTATCTAATAAACTCCAATAAAAATATCCTTGAACGTTTACGCCTTTATTGATCGCCCTATGTACTGCAATCAAATGATCACGAATGTATTTAATGCGATAGCTATCGTCTATATCTGGTTGACCAGCTTCCATTTGGCAGTAACCGTTTTCGGTAATATAAATCGGTTTACCTTCTAGTAATTTGGATAATTTTTTCTCGGTAAGAATTTTGTATAAACCTTCGGCGTATAATTCCCAGCCAAGGCTATTGTCTTTTACTTCGCTTGAGAGTTTACTTAAGTCGTTAAGTTCTCCCCAGAAGCTCGCTGATAGATTGGCATTCGCAGGGTCTTTAGCTTGAGGGTTTAGTTTATAACTAAAGCGTGTATAGTAATTTATTCCTAAGAAATCCAAGGTATCTAATTCCACACACGATTCTATAAAAGCATAATTGTGAATTTGCTTACGCAAAGCATTTGGCATAGCATCTAAAGATTCCCATTTATGATTCACTAGGTTCTCATCATGACTCTCATAGCAGTAAAGATTCTGAGCAAACCCAACTTGCGCGTTAGCATTAACTTCTTTGATAGCTTTGTACGCTAGTTGATGCCCTAGAAGCAATCCTTGATAGGCTTTAAAATATCTAGTCCAATCATTTTCATAGCCTGGAGGCCAAATACCAGACTCATAACCAAAGCCCAAGAAGATGTTTGGTTCATTATGAGTTATCCAGTGCTTGATTCTATTGCCATAACGTTTTACTAAAAACTTCGTGAAGTTAGCAAACTCGTGAGCAGTTTTAGGATTTTCCCAACCACCTTCTTTAGCTAACCAATTTGGTAAAACGAAGTGAATAATAGTAGCAAACGGCTCTATGCGGCTAGAACGCTGACCTAGAGCGGTATTACTTTGCAATAGTTGGTCTAATAAAGAGTCATAAAATTGAGCAGTATTCTCATCAAAAACCCCAGGACCACGATGCAAGCGTGCCCAGTTAAAAGAGAACCTATAAGCGTTGCTATTGAGTCCGCGTATTAGCGAGACATCTTCTATCATATGCTCGTAATGATTTACGGCTCTACCATCATTGGTAGGTTTGAGTACTTTATCCTGGCGGTCTATCCATTCAGCCCAATCAGAAAGTTTGCCTAAATATTCTTCTGGGTGACCTTCTATTTGAAATGCAGCAGTGGCAGTGCCCCATAAAAAATTATTGGGGAATTTGAGTGAAGGATAATGGTTATCAGGACGCACCTTTAGAAATTATACAGGCATTTTGTTATTGCAAGGGTTCGTCTAAATCTGCTCAAAGCTATCGTTACTCACCCAGCCAAGCGCGCCATCATATCTAATTTGTGACCATTTCTTGCCTGGTCTCACGATCTCAATGATTTGCCCGTCTAATAGCTCAAATAGCTCACTATAAGCGTCATTATCTCCTGAGTAAGCTTTGGTAGATATCTGCGTAATTACTGCATAATGTTGAGGTCGTTGTTCGTAAGCTACAAAGCTAAGATTGATAATAGTTAGCATGAAAACAATTGAAATGATTGTTTTAAATAAATTGGAAATCTGCAACTTGTTTCTGAAAATAAATAAGAGGTTAAATACTAAAACCAAAATGAGTGATTCAGTGATATTTAAAACATTGAACCCCATCATTGCTGGTTGGTCTAGTTTTACTTCATTTAAAACTATAGAAAGATTATTGTTCACTTCTTTATTGCGAGGAATAATTTTCTTTGCTTGGTAGTAGCTTTTGATAGCCTTGCCATAATTGTTTAGCTTGTAATGGGCATTACCTAGATTGATCTCTATGAAAGGGTTTGAAGCTTGGTCGCTTTCAAGCTCTGTATAAATATCAGCAGCGCTCTGATAATCACCGTTTAAATATGCATTAGCAGCTGATTTGAAATTACTTGAGTCCAAGTTTATCTACCTCCTTAATGATGTCTAGAGCATGGGTTCTGAAGTATTCAAGTTTCTCTTTTGGATTATGATTGTCAAGCCTCATTGAGTAATTAGCCCTGTCACTTTCTTGGAAAAATTTGTTTATTCTCTCGCGTAACTCTGTTTGATTGTTTAGCGCTTCTTGATTAAGATTATTGGTTAAGTCTTTAACTAATTTAGAAATCTCGGCGATATCTTCTGACTTGAGAATAACCTTGAGATGGCTCTTGTTAGAACCATTATTGTTAGTGGCTTTGAGGCGATCAGCTTTAACTATATAGCGGAAGAGCTTCTCTACGAATACTATTAAGTTTAAAACTATTAACAGAATAATTAAGTACTTAATGTTTATTGGTAATGCTTTGTATGTGTTGATTTCATTCTCTGGAATAACATAGATTTCTTTTGGTACTATTTTTTTCTGCTTTTTTTGATGTGTTTCGTCTTGCGGAATCGGGGTTGTATTGCTTCCGGCGTCTGGATTTTCAAGTACCGCTACTTCAAATCTTTTAGCTCCATGGCTTTCGTATTTCCCGGTATGGGGGTTGAAACTGATTATAGGACTGATTTCTATTGCTAGCTTGCCAGTACTTTTATTGGGGATCACGGCTGTATTCGTTACTAGATCGAAATACTTCATGCCATTGCTCACTTGTTCTTTACGATTGTCTTTGTCTTTAAACACACTGAATAACTTGGATTCATTGATAAAGTTTAAATCTAAGCTGCTTGCATCTCCGCTACCATGAATTCTGGTTTGAATATTTAAAGCTTCTCCAGCTTTAACTGAATCTTGTTTGAGATTATGGCTAACGCTTAGTTCTCCGACGTAACCACTAAACCCTTTAGGTGCACCTTTAGGAAGCTCTCTGACATTGAGTTGCAAACTGTTAGTCTCTAGATCAATCTCTCTCTCTACTAAGAAAGGATTCATTAATCTAAACGGATCAAAGCCGCCCAGTGCCATATTGTTATTGTCTTCTATGACAATAGCTTTAAGATGATTGCTGGGAATGGTGATAGCCCCAGCTTTTACTGGAAATAGCATGAAGTCGATTTCGTAAACTAAGTAATCATCCATGCCGACTGTTTCTTGATACTCTTTGGCTTGATCACTTTTTTCGCTAATAAAATTATCAAGTTTAAGTGGTGGAATATTTAAACTTCTAAGATTACCCTTGTGATAGATCTTGAGCACTAAAGGAATCTGTTGATTAGTATAAGGACTAGAGTTAGCAACGCTTATTTTTGCAATGACCTTGGTATTACTGTTGCTATTGCGATTAATCGCTTTTGTTGCCTGGCTTCCAGGGCGGATTGCTTGTTGAGTTTGAGCTGCTTGAGTTGGTGGTGTGACAGTGATAATGATAGGTTGAGTGTTGTAAACATTAGCACCTGAGTTTACTGAAACTGAAGGTAATTCAATTTGACCAGCATGTTTCGCCCTGATTACAAATTTAAAAGTTTTGGAGCTGGTAGATTTGCCGTTAATATAACTAAAATTAGAACTTGAAGAAGTAGCCATTACACCATAGTCAGCAGTATCTTGCAGGAAGTCGATGCTTTGTACGTCTATCTCGGTTGCAGAAACAATTAAAGTAAAGGTTTCATTCAAAGGCACTTCTGTTTGATCTACACTTGCGATCACTTGCGGAATAGCAAGCCCGGGCAAGTGAAGCACCAGTAGTAAAACTAGCGAAAGTAAAATACTGCCGCTAGGCTTAGATGTCTTTAGCATTGAGCAAAATTTCATCATCACTGGCTAATCTTAGAAACTATAGATGTAGTAGATTTTCCTGCTACTAAATCTATAATCTCTATTTTAGCTCCGATCTCTTGAGTTGTATTGTATTCAGGCAGTGAGTTTGGCTTATAATCTCCACCTTTAGTATAGATATTAGGTTTAACTTCTTTTAAGAAAGCGCAGGCATCCTGCTCGTCAAAAATAACTACATAGTCTACAGCTTTAAGAGCAGCTAATAATTCAGCTCTATCTTCTTCTGGGTTGATCGGTCTGCCTTCGCCTTTAAGTTTGCGGACACTCTTATCAGAGTTAAGACCAACTATAAGTAGGTCTCCGAGGGCTTTTGATTGTTCTAAATACTTGGCATGACCTACATGAAGAATATCAAAGCAACCATTAGTAGCGACGACTCTTTTGCCTAGAGCTTTTTCTCTCTGAACGATTGCGCCGATTTCATTAAATTTAACTACGCTCATTTGGTTTTAAAGCAAGTATCTATCAGGCATTCATGAGGTAAAGGACACTCGCTTGCTGATTTCATTTTACGCCATTCTTTGCGAAAACAGTCACGCCCCTGCACATAGTCATAAGCAAACTCAAACATTTCTTCCATGTTCTTGTTATGCTTCTGGGCTAGTGCTTTTAATGAATAGAATTCTTCTGAGTAACCTAATGCCAGGTTCATATTGAACATACGTCTACATACTGGTAAACCAGTTACACAGCAGTTCTCAATATGTGAATGTTCGCTGGACAAATTTTAAGAGCCGATCTTAGCTGCGTACATAGTTTTGATAGCTTCTAAAATTGGCTTAGGTGGTTCTGCAAACTCTTTAGTATCTTCTTTAATTTGCTTAGCAACACGCGCTATATCTTTAGTCATTTCGTAAATATTTGGCTCGTGATCAGTGAGCTGACTTAATAAACTGTATACTTCTTGAACTTCGTTCTTACTCATAAGTAAAGAATTGTATCATGCCACATTCTGACGTTACTCCGTACCGTTCCGCCTCTTAACATAATGTACTGCCAGCCTTGTCGACATTTCTTCCAATCTTAACCTTGCTTTACCCCTGCCGTGCTATTATCTAGATCATAGGAAGTCCCCAACCTCATGAAAAAAATCATTCTTAGTATTTTAGTTAGTTTAGTCACTATGACTCAAGCTTTGGCCGTGAATTCAGTTAGTTCTGTTACTAGTACAGTTAGTTATAAGATCAATCAAAAAGCAATTTCTGGAAAGATGACTAATATTAGTACTGTTGCAGAAGCTGATTCAAGTTTTCAACTAGTTACTTTTGAATATAAGACGGCAAACACTTACTCGCAAATAATTTTGGGATTTAATTCTAATACTGTTTTTAAAGTAGGGGAAACTTATCAAATAGATGGCGCCGCTGATTATTCTAGTGACAGTGATATATTGTCATCGGTAATATTTGCGAAAAAAATTAATCCTCGCACTGCTTCGGCGTTTTTTACTACTAGCAAATCCAGTGTTAATGGTACTTTGACTGTAAACAATATTAGTAATGGTAAGGTTACAGGTACTTTTGAGTTCAACACAAATCTATTGAAAGCGATCTTCTTAAGCAATGGTAAGGTTAAAAAAGGCAAGTACTCAAATATTAAGGTTGCTAATGGTAGATTTACTATTCCAGCAAGTATGATTAATAACTAAACCCCAACTATATCTGAGAGCATTTCTTCTACTTCAAGGTTGATTAATAGATCTACTGAATCTACAGATTGTTCACCAGCTAGCTCCACTAAAGTGCGGCGGCTACTTAGGTAACGCAACTCCACTTCTCTAGATCTACGTTCTAAGTCTCTAACTACCATACGTGTGAAAAATACTGAGCTTTTGTCTTTCATGTCTAGTGCCTCGGAAGCATCAATGCGAGCAGGTTCTAGTTCATAGAGTAATAATTCTTTTTCTATTTTGGCTTCTTTGTAAGTGTAATAAGATTGGCGCATGCGTTCTGCAACTTCATCTACTAACATGAATAGTACTATCATGTCAGTCTTAGTAATCTGTTTAGTGCGATCGGCTTTAGCGTTAGTAGAATCTACTACATCACCAATAACTCTTGCTCCTACTGCAGAGCCACCACTTACTAAAGCATTGCTAGTAATGGCTGAAGCTGCGTAGAAAGGTACGAATAAAGCTTTAGACAAGACTTGCATTACAGCATTGTTTTTCTCAAGTTCGTCGGGATTAGCAGAAAGTGATTTGACTATGAATTGCACTGTGCGGTTACGAGCCAGTGTAGATCTCCATAACTCAAGCAATTGTTCTTTTTCTGTTTGACTGAAAAAATTCTCGCGCGATATTTTATCTTCCTCAGTTTCTATACTTGGGAAAATAAATTGCAAAGCCTTTTCCTCATTGAGTTTTAGCTCTGCTCTTAATTTGTCTATATCGCTAGCGTTTAAACCTTCTTCCGGGAACTCTTTTTGCGAGCTAGTTTCCTGCTCAATCCTGATAGGTCCAGATTTTTGTCCCTGATCTTTTTCATTTGTTTTTTTAGACTTTTTAATTTTGCGCTCATTGTTCTCACTTCCTGAGTTCTCTTGCCCTTTCTTAGTTAAGCTAGAGTTAACTTTTTGTTTTTTTGCAGTTTTGCTGGCTTTAGCTACTTCTTTGGCTAATTTTTTGGCTTTACGCTCGTTTTCTTTGTCTAGCTTCTCTTGCTTAGCACGATTTAACGCGCGATCTCTCTCTATACGATTTAGCTCACGCTCCAACTCTTCTGTTTGCTTCTGTTGCTCTTCTAGCTTGTCTTCTAGGGCTTTGGTTTTGTCGATCTGGCGTTGAGCATCTGTCTCTTGCTTCTGTTTTTCTCTTAAAGCAACTTCTTTTTCATAGGCAGTCATAGTCCAAGCGTTCAAGCTTATTAATGACCAGAGGATAAAAGTAAAACTTAGTGCTCTTAGAATTACCACAAGGCTAATTTTATAGCTTCCAGATTAATTTTGCAGGTTAAATATTAATGTGCTTTCGTTTCAAGCTTAGCTATATCTTCTAGTATGAGCTTCTCTTTGGCTTTAAATTCTTCTTTCTTTGTTTGGAAAAACTTACTACGATTTTCTTTGTCTTGCGTAGCTCGCGCATCTATATCTGCAAGTGCCTGTTTCTCAGCGTTCTCTATATTAGTAATGGCTGACCTGGTTGCTGTCAGTCTTGTGTTTAATTGATTTAAGTTTGGAGCAGGAATCGTAGGAGCTTCTGCTGCTTTAACTGTTGCTAATAATTGCAAAGCGGTTACTAAAACAATAAGTATGCGTTTCATACTTACTATTTTACACTGCCGCCGCCTCTTTTGCTAACTGACGCAGAGTACTGCCGTCAGGCAGGACGACATATAAAAGATTATGCGACGAGTGCTTCCTTCGCTAACTGACGCAGCGTATATTGAAGTATCCCGCCGTGTTTGTAATAAACCACTTCAATCGGTGTCTGCAATAGAACTTTAGCTGGGATATTTACTTTAGAACCATCAGCTTTAGTTGCGGTGATTTTGATCTCTTGATATGGTTTGAGATTGTCATCAAGACCATCAATATCAAAAGTTTCAGAACCATCTAAGTTATTTTCAGCTAGTACTTTACCTTTCACTTCAATTGGTAGAATACCCATACCAATTAAGTTTGAACGGTGAATACGCTCAAAGCTTTCTGCGATAACTGCTTTAACGTTTAATAGCATTTGACCTTTAGCTGCCCAGTCACGCGAACTACCGTTACCGAAAAGCTTGCCAGCAAATACTACGCAACCTATATTCGCTGCTTTGTATTTAAGTGAAGCTTCAAATACTGATAACTGCTCCGCTGTATCAAAGCTAGCTCCATTGCCGAAATATTTAGTCTTAGGTCCTTGTGAACCAGGTACTAATAAGTTACTGAGGCGAGTATTAGCAAAAGTACCACGCGTCATAACTCTATCGTTACCACGACGCGAACCATAACTGTTGAAATCAACATCAGCTACACCTTGCTCTCTGAGATACTTTGCAGCATCAGAGTCTTTGGCGATATTACCAGCTGGAGAAATATGGTCAGTAGTAATTGACTCTCCTAAGCTTAGTAGTGCGCGAGCACCATTGATTGACTTAATATTGCCTATGCCTAAATTGAAACTATCAAAATATGGTGGGTTCTGAATATAGGTATTAGAAGCATCCCACTCATAGAGATCACCAGTACCAGCATCTATAGAGTTCCATAGCGCAGTACCTTCAGATACTTTATTGTAGATGTTTTCGTACATTAATGGGTTCATTACTTTGTCGATAACTGCTTTGATTTCAGCTTTAGAAGGCCAGATGTCTGCAAGCATCACATTGCCTTGAATTGGCTCAGTCTTAGGATCCCAATTCATGTTGCCTTTAAGAGCCATCGCTACTACTAGTGGCGGTGACATAAGGAAGTTAGCTTTGATAGCTGGATGAATTCTACCGTCAAAGTTTCTATTGCCAGAAAGTACGCTCGCGTAAACCTTATCAGGATTGGCTTTCACTAAAGCTTCGCCTGCATCTGCTAATGGTCCAGAGTTACCTATACAAGTAGTACAACCATAACCAACTACATTGAAACCTAATTTAGCTAACGGCTCAAGTAAACCAGCTTGACGTAAATATTCTGTTACTGCTTGAGAACCGGGTCCAAGGGAAGTTTTCACTTGAGGCTTAATAGTTAAACCTTTCTCCACTGCTTTCTTTGCTAATAGCCCAGCACCGATAATTACCGCTGGGTTAGAAGTGTTAGTGCAACTAGTGATGGCAGCGATTAATACATCACCATGGTTTTTAGGATCATCAGTTGAACCTAAACCATGCTCAAGACTAGGACGCTTCATTGCTTCAGCAAACTTAGCCTTCAGTTCATTGAAATTAATTCTGTCTTGTGGTCTACGAGGTCCAGCTATAGAAGGTTGGATTTCAGAAAGATTGATTTCGTAATTTGCAGTGAAAGATTCCACGTTACGATCCAATCCCCAAGTGCCTTGTGCTTTGAAATATTTTTCTACAGTTTCTAATTCTTCTTTAGTGCGACCAGTGCGCTCTAAGTAAGCTAGTACTTCTTCATCTACAGGGAACATGCCAACAGTTGCACCGTACTCCGGGCACATATTAGAAACCGTTGCGCGCTCTTCAAGTGTCAGAGATTTACATCCAGTACCATAAAACTCTACTAGTTTACCGATGACATTAATCTTTCTTAGAAACTCAGTTACATAAAGAGCTAAGTCTGTTGCAGTAACCGATGAATCTAAAGTACCTGTGAGATTCACTCCGATAACTTCTGGCATTGGAATTGCTACGGGTTGACCTAACATTGCTGCTTCAGCTTCAAGTCCACCTACACCAAATCCAAACACTCCTAAACCATCAATCATTGTGGTGTGAGAATCAGTACCAACGCAAGTATCATAAAGTAACGCGCCGTCGCGGTCTATGACTACTTTTGCTAGGTACTCCATGTTTACTTGGTGAATAATTCCAAATCCTGGAGGTACTATACGTGTTTGATCAAAAGCTTGTTGCGCCCATTTTAAGAATTTAAATCTTGCTATGTTACGTTCAAACTCAAGCTTTTCGTTAACTGTCGCAGAATCACTTTGTCCGTGACTATCTACTTGTACTGAGTGGTCTATTACTAAATCAAGCGGAACCAAAGGGTTAATTTTGTTTGGGTCTAAACCTACTTGCTTAGCGGCATCGCGCATTGCAGCTAGATCTACAAACAATGGCACTCCCGTGAAATCTTGCAAGACTACGCGTGCTGGACAGAAAGGCACCTCTCCTAGTCCAGGATTTTTAGGATTGTATTTTGCCAAGTTCTCTATTTCGACGTCACGAATTTTTGTGCCATCTAAATTGCGCATCATTCCTTCAAGTACCATTTTCAAACTCACTGGTACTTTACTGAGATCACCTAAGAGCGCTTCCGCTTTTTTCAGTGAATAAAATTTTCTTTTGCCGTAACTAAGTTCTAAAATGTCTTCAAATTTGTTTGTCATGATTTTATACCTTATACTTTAAGCCCGATTTGCTATTTGGATAACAGCGCTACTGCCATACCTGACGACACTCCGTTCCGTTCCGCTCTTTAAGATAAGACCCGGGTTGGCTCTGGCCATAATCAAAGCCGTATAGTAGAATAGCGAACATGGTTCTAACTCAAGAAAAAGTTCGCTTAAAAGATAGTGATTTAAAAGGTTTTGTGAATCTATTACAGGATTCTTCAGAGCCAATACTGAATCTTATGGCAGAACAAATCGGTAAATTGGATGATTCCAGTTTGAAAGTTATAGAAGAACTCGTACAAAGGGCAGATGATGAGTTGCTTGTAGACAACTGGTACCACGCAAGTAAAGTATCCCTTGTAAACCAAATCCAAGAGTGGAAAAAAACTGGTGATTTAGAAGAAGGGTTGTTCTTGATTTCCAGATTAAAAAACCCAGGTTTGGATCTTGCTAAATACAAAAACATTCTTGATGATTATGCAGCACGTGTGGCAGCTAAGCTCACTACTAAAAGTACTGGCAAGCAAATAATAGAAGCCATTAACCAAGTGCTTTATAAGGAAGAAGCTTATTTAGGTGATCAGATTGACTATTATAATATCGACAATAATTTTCTGCATACGGTAATTGAAACCCGCTCAGGGAACCCGATTATGCTTTCTGCTTTATATATGCTAGTGGGACGTCGTCTAGGATTGGATATTAAGGGCATCGGTACTCCGGGGCATTTTATTATTAAGTTTGAAGATCAATTTATTGATCCGTTTTTTGGTGGCAGAGTAATTACTAGAGACGAGTGCATTATGAGATCTCAAGAGTTAAGCGTTTATTGGCGCGATGAGTATTTGGAGCCGATAGATGATGTGTTTGTGGTTTCTCGTTGCATCCGAAACTTAGTTGCTATATATAAAAAACTAAATGAGTTTGAGAAGGCAGCTGATGTTACTAGTCTTCTAAAATTTGTTTAACTGTATCTCGCTCCTGCAGCCATTTGTCGACAGCAGTAATTGCGTCACCCAAAGTTTTTTCTAAAAGTTCTTTCTGTGTTTCAGGAAATTTACTAAGCACGTACGCTGCTCGTAAATCTCCCCCTGGATCCGGTCCTACTCCGAACTTCAATCTATGAAACGCTTTAGTATCTCCAAGCTTAAGTATGATGTCTTCAACTCCATGTTGCCCGCCAGCACCACGATTGAACGCCATGCGCAGTTTACCAGTTTCCATCGACACATCATCATGGATTATTAAAATGTTTTCTAATGGGATTTTATAAAACTGCATAAGCTTGATTAGCGCATCACCAGAATGATTCATAAAAGTAGTAGGCTTGGCTAGAATGAGGTCTTTGGTTAACGCTATCTCTGCTTTGAATTTTTTTTCTGCTTTAAAATTTAACTGATGTTTCTTTGCCAGTGCATCGAGCAGCACAAAGCCAATATTATGGCGGGTTCCATCGTATTTCACGCCGGTGTTGCCCAAGCCAATTATTAGTTTAGTGGATGAAAGGGACACTATCTTGGTTATAACACGCGTTAGTATTATTAACAAATTCTCATAATTCGAGACCAAAAGCTAAAAAACCCTGAAAATCATGGAAATAATACGTATTATTAGGTTATTATTACCCCCCTATGGCGAAATATACAGGACCTAAAGACAAATTATCAAGAAGATACGGAGAGTTACTATCCGGCATGCCTATATTTGAAGTGGCTAAAAGGCCTTACAAGTCAGGCCAGCACGGGCAGCGCAAGGCTAAGCTTTCTGAATATGGTGCTCTTCTAAAAGAGAAACAAAAACTTAGATTCAGCTACGGTGTACTTACTGAAAAACAATTCAGAAAGTATGTTCAAAAAGCTATTCGTATGAATGGTCCTACTGGTGAGATTTTGATGCAACTTCTTGAAAGAAGACTAGACAATATGGTTTATAGATTAGGTTTTGCGCCTACACTATCAGCTGCTCGTCAGTTAGTCGGTCATGGACATGTATTAGTAAATAATTTTAAAGTAGATATCGCTTCTTACTCAATCAAAGCTGGTGACACAATTAGCATTCATCCTAAAGCTCGTAAGATGACTGTTATCACTGAAGCAATGAAGAACTGGGTAGACGTACTTCCTTATATTAAGAGAGAGAAGAATGCTTTTGAAGGTCAGTTTGTTGAAGTACCTTCTCGTGAACTTATTCCTATCAACGTAAATGAGCGTATGATAGTTGAGTTCTACTCTCGTTAATCTTGTGATAGTTTGTAATTTTCAACCGTCATCGCGAGGAGTGCGAAGCACGACGTGGCGATCTCATTAGTTTCGTGGCATATAATGCCTAGAAGCTTTTATGCGACATATTTGTTTTATCATACTAAGCTTAGTTGTTTGCTCATTTGTGGGCCTACCGGCTTTTGCCTTGAAAGAGCAGAACCTAACCATAGCTCCTCAGCCACAACAAAGTTCGTTTAAATTAAGTGCTCAAAACACTGAGACAGGTTTTGTTCCGTCTAATGTTGGAATCATCGGTGTGAAATATTTACACAAGAAAGGTGATATGAGTACGGTGATAGATGTTTATCCGCACACTCCCGCAGAAGCTGCAGGTGTACGAGTTGGTGACAGGGTTGTAGAAGTAGATGGTACTAATATTATGGCGTTTGATGCTGATCAGGTTTTCGCTATGATTGCCGGTTATCCAGGTCAACCAGTGCGTCTTAAACTAATGCGCTGCGCGGGTGGTACTATGGGTGCCTGCCGTGCTTATGAAGTTAATTTAGTGCGTATGGATATGAACGAACTTGCTTCTGATAATGTCTTTAAGATTTATAAGTACGGAAACTAAGCTGCTCGAATTTACAATTGCTGATTATAATAAGCCTTGATTGATTTGCCCAATCAATTCTTGATGACTAGCATTGTACTCGGTGATGAACGTTATCATTGCATCAATCTCAGCTCTGTGCTCATGGATATACGGATCTGAATCAGGATCTACTTTGTTCAATCTTTCTAGATCGCGCTGAGCTACTCTTAGGAAGTTGTTGAAGTTGTTGTATATATTATAGAAACGATTCTTGACATTGTTCGACATGTCCGTGAAACTCAGTTGAAGATTGGCTTCTAGGTAAGCTTTATTGTTTTGATTGAGTTGCATCACGGCTGCTATGAATTGAGATGATTTAGTTAATTGTTGTTCCTCTAAATCAACGTAGAACTCATGATTCGTATTCAGATGTTGATTGACTTGTGTTAGAGTCGCACGCAATTGAGTCAAATCTATACTAGTAGTCAGGCTACGATCTTTGGCTGCTAACGCTAAGATCTCAGTAGCATTTTTTACAAAATTTTCTAACCTTCTGCCTTGTTGATAGTATGTTGAGCTTTGATCACCAACGGATTCTAGGCTGAGATTTGACTGTTGGCTTAATGCACTCATGTCATCTGCAACTTGATTTAATATAGTTGGAGTAAGTTGAGTTTCATAATGATGGAAAGCAGTAGCTCTCACTTGAGGTAGGAATCTTTCTTCCCAGTGAGCTAATTGAGCTTGAGCATCAGTTTTATATTCATGTAATGCATCCCAATGAGGAATGATGTAATCTGCCAGTGGCGCAAATGCACTATTGGACATAAGTTCATTCATATCTAAATCTGGTCTATCAGCTAGAATTTTGTTGATAATTCGATCAAGTCCATTAACTCTTTTAACAAATTTATCTAAATTATCAGCATCATTGACTAAGCTTATTGCTTCAGATACATTGGAGCGACTTCTTGGGTCTACTGGATCTCCAATTGGTGTAGAGCCTTCTGCTGTTGCATAGATATAAATAGGATCTAGCTGATGTGCAAGATCTTCCGCTAAGTCAGTGTTGTTCTTAAAGTATTGATTGAAGGTGTTAAGAAGGTGAATTGTTGCATCATCTAGCACTAGTGGCGGTGGTGGTGGTGGACTTGGAAGTGCAGGGATGTCAGAACTGGTTGGAGCAGGAGTTGAGATTGGAGTACTTCCTCTGCCCCTAATGACTCTATAGAGGTTCTCTATATTAGTCGTATCTGAAACTGTGCTAGTGGCCCCTGTGCCATGTCTAAATCTGCGGAACATATTATTGGTTGTAGATTCATTTTGCAGAGAGCTGGATGCACCGTTAGAATTAGCATCAGCATTGCTATTTAGATTACTAGTAGTTGTAGTGCGTTCAGTATTACCACTGAGATTGTTTATTAGCGATGTTACGCTAGAACGTATTTCATTACTGATTCTTTGGATATTTCCTACTAATTGATTGTCTACTTGTTGACTCATGATTCTCCTTATAACTTGACCTAATGATTGTATTGTTCTTAGATTAAGCTATGATTAAATAGGCAAAATTTATGATAGAAAAACTCATTAACACTAAACTTTTATATCGTGGTAAGTTTCTTGATTTTATTGAAGACCAGATCGAAATTGAGACTGAGCCGCCTATTCAAGGAACGAGGCAATATTTTACTCATCCTGGTGGCGTTTGTGTAGTGCCGATATTAGATGACGGCTCTATTGTTTTAGTAGAGCAATATCGTACACCTTTAGCAAAACTTATTTATGAGATTCCTGCAGGCAAGAGAGATCACGGAGAGGAACCCTTCATTACAGCGAAAAGAGAACTGCAAGAAGAAACTGGTTACACTGCGGAGCGTTGGACTGACTTAGGTTATATCTATCCTTGTCCTGGTTATTCGACTGAAGTCTTATACTTATATCTCGCTCAGGGATTGATTCCTGGCGACCAAAATCTTGATCATGGCGAGCTGGTGAATGTGATTAAACTGCCTATAGCTAAGGCTATAGAAATGATTCATCAAGGTTTAATCCCGGATGCAAAAACTATCTCCGGGATTTTTTTGGCGCAGAAGTATCTGAATATTTAGCTAGCCCAGATAGCAACTAAATATTCTAAATATCTATCAAAGAACTCTTTAATGCTACGACCACAGCTTCTGTGCGGTTCTTAGCTCCAAGTTTTTGTAAAATACTTCTCACGTGATTTTCGACAGTCTTGGTACTTAATCCCAAATTTGCCGCTATTTCAGGATTGCGCAAACCTTCTTTGATTTGCAACAAAACATCCATTTCACGTTTTGATAAATGACCTCTTGTTCTTGTGCCAGTTGATTCTGACTCAGAATGCGCAATTTGATCTTGCATCATAGTACTACCCCCTTATGTACTGTTGATTGTATATCAGTAGGACCGAATTTTACCCCTATCCTAGCCTCTATAAATTGATCTTTATACTCTTGAGGGATTTTTACTAAATCCTTCCGAGTGCATATCGTGTTTATACCCAATGCCAGTACCTCCTTAACTTCACCTAGTGAGAATGAATGATGGTCTGCATAAAACATTCTTTTTAGATGCTGGAGTTCTTTTTCGCTATGTCCCTGGGCCCTTAAATATTCTTGGATGTCATTTACTAGAGTATTTGGGTCGGCAATAGCGGTGAAAACCCCTATTCTGCTACTAGCATGCAAAGTTTTGGTTAAGCTTAGGTTAAACTTGGCGTAAAGTTTTTCTGGGTTATTTCTGATCCACTCATCAGTTACTTTGGTGTGAATAAGCAAGTCGGCTTTGCTTTCATTGCTCGGGAACTCTCTATAGAAGCCACTTTCATTGACGTTCTTAAGTATGATCTCCAGGTCACGTTCTAGTTGTATATGTTGTAATCCATCATCTAAAATAAATACATCTATATTATGTTCTTTATATGCAGTTGTGCCTCCACGATAACGATTTGGATCAACTACTAAAGTTATATCAGTGTCGGTAAATTCATTGAGCATTTCTGTGGCTTCGTCGCCGATTCGCTCAACATTGAACTGAGATTGCTTCGTCGCTGCGCTCCTTGCAATGACATCTTTATTGATGATAATTGGATACTCGTTCGCTTTCCCCTTGTATCCTCTGGTGAGTACTGCTACTTTTAATCCTTGATCATTAAGATACTTCGCTAAAGCAATGGTGATAGGTGTTTTACCAGTGCCACCAAAAGAAAGGTTACCAATAGAAATTACATATGCTGGTAATTTTTTTCTCTGTAGGATTTTTAAATCGTACAAAGAACAACGTAGAGCATGAACGATTTGGTAAGGCAGTGAGATTAGTGATCTAAAATTCACTAGTAGATTTCCTTTTTGATTAACTCTGCTACATCAACGACTATGCGCTTGTTCCTATCAGTGAGATTTTTAGCTTCAGCCCCCATGAGTACGCGCTTGTCATGATTCATTGCTAGATCTAAGACTGCTACACGTAGATCTTCTTTCGCGTCAGCGACTATTAATGCTCCAGCTTCTTCCATCATCTCTACCATCTGAGTGTTTTTATAATAGTTCGGTCCTATGACCACAGGAACGCGGCATGCAGCGGGTTCTAGTACATTGTGTCCGCCAACGCTATTGTTAATAGTGCCACCTACAAATGCTATATCAGCAATCGAATATATATTCATTAAATCACCAATCGTATCTATTAGTAGTACATCGTTAGTGTTAAGAAGGTTTTTATCAGTGCCGTCATCATCGGTGATAGTCATATGATGTAAAATTTCGTCAGAACTTAACTTGCTGGTATTTTGACGTGATTTGCGAATATTGTCTTTTATTCTACTTAGCTTTATGAGATTCAATTGGGCGGCTGAATTGATAATGCTTTCAACTACTTCAAATCTTTCAGGATGGCGAGGAGCTAATATTAAGCGTAATTCTGGTAACTCTTCTTTAAGCTCTTGGAAAATTGCAGTAAGTAAAATCTCTTCTTCTGAGTGAGTGCTACCGCAAACCCAGATTATATTTTTCTCTGTGTAACCCAATGCTGATCTGAGTTTGGCTACTTTGTCTAATTTGACGTTAGGTAGAGCTGAAAATTTCATATTACCAGTCATGTAGATCTTATTCTTGTCTACTTTCATGTCTATGTATTTGCGGCTGTCTTGAGGAGTTTGCACAAGGATAAGCGATATATTACGGAATACCCAAGATATAAAAGGGCTGAATAATTTATAAGTTTTGTATGAAGCGTCAGATAGTTTGGCATTGGCGATGATGATTTTTATTTTTCTTTGGCTAGCTTCAAATATTAGAGCAGGCCAGATCTCGCTTTCCATAAGGATTATAGCTCTTGGGTTAATTCGTTCAAGTACTGAAGAGATGATATGTGGATGATCCCAAGGCATGTAAATCAATTTAATTAAATTGTTGGTTATTTCATTTTTAAGTTTACTCTCTGCCATGGTATAAGCGGTGTCGGTTGTGACGCTTAATACCATAGGGCTACCAGCAAATACTCTTAGTAATGGCAGTAGCGCATTTAGTTCACCAACGGATACAGCGTGAAACCAAATTGGTTTAGCAAAGTCATTGGTTAATTTATTGAAATTACTTGGCTTGATGAATTTTTCCGGATCGAGATATCCCAGCTTGTATCTCAATCCTCGACGCCATTTTGGGATAGCCGTCGTGGATAATAAAGCTAGTATCGGTATTGCTAGGCTCCAGGCAATATAGTAGAGCGGATAAAAAATCAGAGACATTTATACTAGGCTCCCCGCTTCTAGTCTTTGGAAAATAGGTTTGACTTCAGATGCTATTTTTAGTCCTTGAAGTTTCTTGTTGTAGTTATTTAAGCTTGCTAAACCAGTAAGTAACTCTCTATCAGTTTCGTTATGGCTGATGCCTAAATTGATTAAAACTTTTGAAGTTAATGACGGCATGATAGGAGCAAGTAAAATAGCAGCTTTGTAGCATGCATAGCTTGCTGTCACTAAGGAAGCTAACGCTTTCTCTCTATCATCAGCGCTTATTTCAGCTTGTTTGAGTATTTTCCATGGAGATACATCATTAATAAGAATGTTGACTTGATCTAAAGTTTTGAATACTAACTCTAGTGCGTTATAAGGATTGATTTGATCTATATGCTCAGTGAACTCTTTAAGATTGCTTTGAAACTGATTCTCAAAATCAGCAGCTAGCTTAGTATCAGGAATTATTCCATCGCAATATTTATTGATTAAATTCAGCGCACGACTAAGTAGGTTTCCTAAATTATTAGCGAGATCTGAGTTTAATTTCTGGATGAAGCCAGTGTCGGTGTAATCTCCATCTCTACCAAAAACCATGTCTCTTAGGAAATAAAACTTAACTGCCTCTGCTCCGTAACGGTTGCATAGATCTATAGGGTCGATAATATTACCAAGAGTTTTACCCATCTTCATGCCATCCTTAGTCAAGAATCCATGCCCGAAAACGCGCTTAGGAAGCGGCATCCCGGCTGACATCAACATCGCAGGCCAGTAGACCGCGTGAAAACGTAAAATATCCTTACCGATAATATGAACGATAGTTGAATCATTAGACCAAACTTGCTCACGTTTATCTCCTAATCCTGATAAATAACCAAGCAAGGCATCAAACCATACATAAATCTTTTGACCTTTGCTATCGCCAGGTACGGGAATACCCCATTCAAGTCCAACTCGTGATATCGGGAAGTCTCTTAGACCTTCTTTGATCCAACCCAATACTTCGTTACGGCGATAGTCTGGGCTAATGAATTCAGGGTTATCAGCAATATATTTTTCTAACTTATTTTGGTATTTAGATAGGGCGAAGAAATAATTTTCTTGGGAATATTCTTCTACTGGTTTTTTGTGAGTTGGACAAAGTTTCTTTTCGCCTTCTTCTAGTAAATCTTTTTCTAGCCAGAAATCTTCACAGTGACTGCAATAGAGACCTTTGTATTGTCCAACATAAATATCGCCGTTAGCCCTGACGCGCTCAAAAAATTCACTAACAAATTTCTTATGGTCAGGATTACTAGTGCGAATGAAGTAATCGTAATTAATATTCAGAATCTGCCAAAGTTTTTTGAATTCTTCCGCTATATAATCACAATGGTCTTTAGGGCTTTTGTTGTTGCTTGCCGCAGCTTGCTCTATTTTTTGACCATGCTCGTCAGTACCGGTAAGGAAACTCACCGTTTCTCCTCGTTGTCTCATATGCCCAGCGAGGAAATCTGCCGCTATGGTTGGATAGGCACTGCCTATGTGGGGTAGATCGTTGACGTAAAATAAAGGGGTAGTGATGTAGAAAGTCATTAGCTTCTACTAATTTTAGATTAAAGAAGCTCCACTTTTATATAATTCATCAAATTTACCTTGAATAAATTTGCGTTGTTCATCGTTTAACGCGCGTTGTAGTGCCCAGCGGATAGCTGCTTCTGGCTTACAATTCTTAGTGGCACAGAACTTCTTAAGAGCAGCGTCAAACTCCTCTGCCTTGGCATAAGCCACATTGTCTATATCTCCACCTAACTGCATTCCACGTGATTCAAGCATATTAATAGTCTACTATAGGAGTGACTGAGTTGGTACGCTCATATTGATATCGAAGATCTGGCGAGAATCTTGCCTGTTCTCCGCTCAAAAATGGAGTCTGGTTATGGTAATTTTTCTCGGACTAGCCTCGAAAAATCACGTTCGGTCGTCACGCTATTTTTTCGCTCTGAACAGGACAAGCATTCTCGCTAGTTTCGTTTATGATTTCTTCATATTTCCCCTCGATACTTGCTATAATAGATTGACATATTCCTATGAATGCACAAATATCCTTGGGGGATATATTTAAAGGGGGAGTCAATATTGCCAAGACAAGTTTTGGCCGGGGTATTATTGGAAATTTAGCGCAACCAATATTTACAAATTTAAGAGAAGAAGAGATCAAACGTTTAGAGGCAGCAGATAATGATGAAGCTGGAACTAAAGCCCCTGAAAATATATTTACAAAACTAACTAACGGTTTCAAAAACAAGTTTGCTTATGGTGACTTATTTTCTCTTGTGGGCTTGGCTTTGATGGGAGTCCAGTCGCGATTATTTCCTACTAAGAGCGAGCAACCAGGATTTTTTGAAACGGCATTTAGAGTGGTGTCTATGGCACTGACTTTTGGTGGAAGTATTTCAGCGACCTTCGGTAGAATGCTGCATTGGGATAAGGAAGTTGCTTTAGGTGATGACTATGTTAATTTAATCGTCAAACTTGCGGAGCAACAAGGGAAGAAAATTTTTACTATATATGATGAGGCTACTAAAGCGAAACTAAAAGTAGAAGCTGCGGCTTTGGACAAAGTTCTAGTCTATCCAGATGGAGTCAGGGAGTCTATTCTAGAGCGTCACGAAAAGAATGATATTGGTGGTCTGTTAGATGGTAAACCTGGAACTGGTAAAACGGCTGGTGTCAAATGCATATTAGGTAAATGGGCTCAACGTATCGAGAAAGAAGGTTCGCTAGCAGAGATTGCAGAATTGAATCTTGCTAACTTTGATGAGTATCTAAAAGAAGTTAATCGTCAGCGTACTGGAGTTTGGGAAGCAGTGCAAGCTGGTTTAGGTGAGAGTGCTGCTGGTCTTGGATCTTTATTGCAGAACCAAGGAATACTAGTTCTAGAGCTGCTTATACGGCGCATACAAAAATTAAAAACTAATACTGATAAATATAATGTTGCTCATCCTGAGAAGCCTAAGAAGTTAGCAATATTTGTTGATGAGTTCGATAAGATTTTTGATCCTAGAACTTTACAAGGTTGCGATAAATCCAGATTGAAAAACTTACTATTGCAATTCAATGAATTGTTTGTAAATCAAGAAATATTACTTACTAGTAATAGAACTCTTGAGGAGATGATGCGTGAACTCAAAAAACATTTGCAAGACGGTGAAGATGATGCTTCTATAGTCTGGGGACCAATGTATGACAGGCTTGCAGCGAAGAATAAAGTTTCAGTTCCTGAGCCTGGTCCAAATGAACAGGCAGAAATGATTGCTGGTCATATGCTTGAACACTATGCTAGCTTCATTAATTGGCAGGATTTCGGGATTGCTAAACCACAAACAGGCAGTATCGAAGCTGACAGAAAAGTTTTAGCAGAGCCAATTAAAGTTATCACCAATGAAATTAATGCTCAGCTCAATGGACGTCATATTCAATACGCTGTTGAGGATTTAATGAGTATGCTCGCTGGAAGAGCGCGTGAAATACGTAGCAAGTCCAAAACCGTTGCTGATGCGCTTTGGGACAATATGAGTGCTCGCGAGAAGATCGCAAGAACTGGTGCGTTGATAGATAAAGAGATGATCAAAGCTACCTTACTAAATAAAGCTAGTAATATGAAATTAAGCTATAGCGATATAAACGGGGATTTCTCTAAGAGTTTGATTAATAATTATTTGGCTTTAGATACAATTAAATCCAAATTTCCTAACGGACAACTTCCTCCGGTAAATAATGTTTCTGAATTACATGCTTTGCTTGCTACTATTTATAAACCGACTACGCATGGAACTAGGCAAGTATATATGGCACAAGCACCAGTAATGGCTGCTGGAGGCGAGTATATGCATTTTATTTATCAACATAGTGCTAGTGAAATGCATTCAATGACTGGTACGCCCGGCTTTAGTGTTTGCTATATGGATACTAAAGACCCGCAGAAGAAATTTGCAACGCAAAAATTAGATGCAGAAGAGATTATCAAAATGCTCAAGCAGAATCAAGAGGATAAGACAGCCTCTCTAAGTCGCATGGTGAGTGACTTTGCTGGACAGGTGAAGAAAGGTTTATCGGATGCTAAGGTAGATCCGTCGGCGGTTCTTAATTTAATTAACGGTTTAGTAACTCAGAACGCTGCTCATCAATAAAAAAAAAGGACCATGCATAAACACGGTCCTTTTATAAAATTCAAGTTATAAGAAACTTACTTGATAGTTACAGTTGCGCCAGCTTCTTCAAGTTGCTTTTTAAGTTTTTCAGCTTCTTCTTTAGCTACGCCTGTTTTAACTGCTTTAGGAGCACCTTCAACTAAGTCTTTTGCTTCTTTAAGACCTAATCCAGTGATCTCACGAACAACTTTAATAACACCGATTTTAGAAGCTCCTGCGTTAGTAAGTTCTACGTCGAAAGCTGTTTTCTCAGCTGCTGCTTCGCCGCCACCTGCTGCTCCGCCTGCTGCCATCACTACGCCTGCTGCTGCAGTGATTCCAAACTTCTCTTCCATTGCTGTTTTAAGTTCAGCTGCTTCTAATACAGTAAGCCCACTGATTGCCTCTAACACGTCTTGTACTTTTGTTGCTGTTGCCATAATAATTTACCTCTATCCTTTTGACTCCTGACTCTCTCAGCTTAAGCTGTAGGCTCCTTGTTCTCACCTGCTGCGTTTGCTGCATCGCTACTACTGTTTGAAGCGTCCACGGACCCAGTAGCAACTATAAACTCTTTAAGTAATTTAGCTTGATCTTCTTTTTGACCTAGCTGATCTAAAATATATGCAATCGATTGAGTGTTTTGAACTAACATTCCAGCGATTTGGCTTAATAAAACATCTTTAGTTGGAAGACTTGCAACTTTAACAGCTTTAACTTTGTCTAAAATCTCGCCGTCTAAGTAAGCTCCTGATATCTCAACGATATCCTTATTCTCCTTAGAAAACTTCTTCAATTTTCCAGCTGGAGCAATAACGTCTTCGTAACAAATTAAAAATGCTGAAGGGCCTTTAAGGTCTGAAGCTAATGCTTCAAAATTAGTACCTTGAGCAGCAATTCTAAATAGAGTGTTTTTTGCGATTTTGAATTCGGCATTGATAGGACGAATTTCTTTACGCAATTTAGTGATCTGCGCTACCGTCAGACCAAGCTGAGTAGTAGTAAATATAGACTTGGCACGGCTAAGCTTTTCCTTTAGCTCATTTATAGTCTCTTCTTTTGTTTGTTTAGTAACCATGCGAGGTCAAGATTATAGCAAGCGCCCTATCCGATTTTCAGCTTTGAAAAATTTAGTTATGGTTAAATTTTAATTGGGTAATTTCCCCTAAGATAATATTTAATCCTCTTTCTAATTAGTCTATGCTAATATTTTTTATGCGTATATTCGTATTGACTATAGGGACTCCAATATAGATGTCAGATTTAAAAACTAACGCACACGCGCCTGGGCCAGATCTTATAAAGAACAGCAAAGCCGGGCCAGTAGTGGCAGAGATGAAATCCAGTTCCCACGATGCCGCTCCAGTAGCTAAAACTGAAGCAACTAAGGTTGATACCAAAGCAATGCATGCGGCTCCAGAAGCTAAAACACAAAAACTAGATTTACCAGAATTGGCTTATACAAAAATTACTAAGCTTGAAGATATAGATGCTCTTGGTATCTCTGATCAAGCAAAAACAAATTTAAAATGGTTAGCTAAGAAACTTGGTTTTGAAGAGCAACCTAGTTCAGAAAAAGATTTCATCAGAATCCAAGTTAATAAAGAAGGTAAAGCCATGGTTGATATGGCTGGTGAGAGAGCCGATAAACAATATTTCAAGAGAGGATTCTTGCAGACAGTGTTTGGTTGGTTCACGAAACTCTTTACAAGGATTGATAGAGCTACTGGAACCAAGATGGTTAAAAATGGCTCAGGGATTAACGTTGCTGATCCTGCAAATAAAGAAGCTAAATTAGAACCGCAGGATAGAATATTCGACAGCATTAGTAGTGGTCGCTACAGCGTTTCAGCTCATTACGATCTAAACTCTGATAAATATAAAGAGCCTGAAGCAATCGCGCTCTACGACCAGTTTGGCGAGCTTCTAAATCAAATCAAAGCTAAGCTTCCGAAGGATATTTCTGAAGATCAGAAGAATAGTATACTTGCCGATATCCATAAGTTTGAAGCTGAAGGTCTAAGTAAAGTTTGTGTATGCAGTACTCTATTGTTGCGTGATGATATGCGCGAAAAATATAGTGGATCAGAGCCGCAATCAGCTGGTCAAAGAAATAGACTGTTTGCAGAGTTTGGGGTTACTAACAATCCAGAAACTACATTTATAATTCCAAGTGATATTTTTACTAGTGAGTTTGTACAGGATAATGGACACTTGTTTGAGAAGATCCATGATTTAGCTACTATTGAAATGACTGAATCTGGACCTAAAGAAGTCGCGATCCCGGTTGCAGAAGTAGTAAGAAGTCCAGCAGCTAAGAAAGTACCGATACCTGCAGCTGATTTTGCTAAGGTGTTTTCACTACATAGAATGAATGAAATCATTTCTAATCCTAGCCAAATGACACCAGAGCTAGCTAAATTGCTTGGTGATATAGAGCAAAAAAATAAGGCTGCTATTGAGAAATTTGATGCATCGTTAAATCCAAAAGATACGCATGCAGAGGGAGCCGCAGCACCTAAAGAAAAAGCTCATGCATAACTAGCTACTTAAGCTAAAAATCTATGGTAGTATGTTAGGAATTGTTGGATACTAACTTTATGGCTAGAAAAAATACTAAGAAGAAGGAAACAATTCGTTTCATAAGCAAACCTAAGAATGGTTTGTCAAAAGATTTATCTGTTTTTGCACATCATTTATCTAGTCGCGAACTAGATGTTTTAATTCTTATCAAAGATGGTCTGAAAAACCCAGAAATAGCTGAGCAAATAGGTTTGAGTACTAAGACTGTAGAGAATCATGTGCGCAGCATCCTAATTAAGCTTGGGGCAAAGAACAGAACCGACGCTGTTATAATCGCTGTTAAGAATGAATTGATCGAGATATAATTAAGGACTTAATTAATAGTCCATGAAAAGAGACCCTTTAAGTTCAATAAATTTATCAGGAGTGATTACTATTGCTTCTCGTACTAGGAGGCTCTCTGATTTATTGTTTCAACAAGTGCAAGAAGTTTACGATTATCGTATGAGAGGTTTTAAATCTTCTTGGTTTGCGGTACTTGCAACAGTGCAAAGCGAAGGCAAGGTAGATTTTAAAACTTTAGCGAGTCGCAATAATATTTCTCCTGCTGCTGTATCACAGTCAATGACTGAGATTGAGAAGCTTAAGTTAGTAAAAATTTTGAAAGGTAAGGACAAGCGTTCTAGAATTATCTCTCTGACTGCGAAGGGTGAAGACTTACTCAATTCCATAGTGCCTGATTTGATGGATATCGAAGCTGCATTCAAGGAAGCTATAGGTAAAGATGAGGATCTAATGGTAGATGCTTTAGGTAGAATGGAGCGAGAATTAAAAAACAGACCATTAGTTGAGCGTTTCCGTATAAATATAGTTAATTACGAAAGTCAGTATCGTAAAGATTTTGAACAGCTGAATATGGAATGGCTTGAACAGCATTTTGATATTGAGGAATACGACAAGAAAATTCTTGCTGATCCAGAAGAATACATCATCAAGAAAGGTGGAGAAATATTTGTCGCTCTATTAGGTGTAAAAGTTGTTGGTACTCTAGCTCTAATAGATCACGATAAAACTAAATTAGAGTTAGCGAAACTAACTGTTAAATCTAATTACAGATGCCGAGGTGTTGCGCAAATGCTTATTAATAAAGCGATTGACTATGCCAAGAAAAATTCTTATGAAGAAATTTTTGCACTGACTAGTTCTAAATTAACAGCGGCTAGAGGGCTATATCAAAAACTCAAATTCACTTATTCGGCTTCTACCGATAAACGTTATAAGCGTGTTGATGATAAGTATAGTTTGAAGCTTTAATTAGCGGGTCCAAATACTTGAGTCATTGCTTCTGACAACCAATATTGATTGTTATACTCTCTTATTTCTATATTATTGATTCCTGCATCTTTTAATTCTTGGCACACTTTAAGCCAGAATTTATATGAGTTCTCGGAATTACGTTTAAGCCAAAAGCCAAGTACAGTTCTTTCCATTTCCAAATTTAGTCCAAAGCCGATATATACCGTAACATTCTCGGTTTCTGTATTTAATCTGAAATTTACTGTTTCAAAATGAACGGCATAATAGGTATCAGTGATGCTTTGCTTGCTTGTTTGTTGGGCCCCACTTGTTTGAGATATGTTTAAGTCCTTAATCAATATTTCTATGTTATTAACAAAATCCTTTAAAGTCTTATGTCGGAGGCTTTTGAGCAAGTCTTCAATGATAATTTTATTTTCTTCTAATTCGTAATTTACCGGTTGTCTTTTGCTTCTTTTAAATATTGATGTGTCTTTCATTAATGGCTCCCAGTATCAGCTTTTGCCATTATTTTACCACGGTTAGTTAAGCGCTTAACTAATTGCGCGGTAAGGTATTCTAGCTTCGTGTACAATCCTTAAGTAGGGTCTTGAGTTTTAGGGGTTTTTTAAATTTATGGGAATGAAAGGGTTATTTAGAGTGGTGGGAGGCGGCCAGGTGCGATCAGTACCGGCTGCTAGCTCTGAAGGAATTAAGTTGACTCCTACTGAAAAACAAGATTTCATGCGTAGGGCAGAAGCTTTAAGAAATGCTTTTAATAACACAAACTCTTTTGATGAAAAAGTAGGGGCAATCGAAAACGCATTTAAAGGGGAAGGGTACTTAGCGCATCCAAAATTTCAAGAGTTAATTGCTACATTGATCGCTGACACTCAACTAAGCGACTATGCAAATACTAGAACTAAGGTTGATAGCTTGGTTGCAAATGGTTCTAATATAATTTTAGGAGTTTTTAAAATTAAATCCGAGAAGCGTGATTCTAGTTCTGGTGAAGCTGAGTTAGTCGAAGTACCATCGTTTGAAGCTTTGAGTTTTGACAAGATCGATCAGAATGGGCAGCGCTTAGCTAGGCGCTTTCATTCAAATGCAGTTCTGCTAACTGATGTAACTACTACAGCTGGACTAGCCAATGTTTTTAAAGATGCAACAATCTTTCCTGAGCATTGCCTGAGTAAAAACAAAGGAGGAAAGGATTCTTCGGCATATTATATTCTAAATAGATTTAAGGATAGAACTCGCGCTTATACTTTTGCGGTTCTCGATAATCATGTGGACGCTTCTGCATTTCCTGTCCTGCGTAAATTTAAAAGAGATGAGAATGCTTTAATAGGAGCTGCTGCAAATTGGCTTGGCTTAGGTCATGAACATTATCATAGAGAGGGTTTGGTTCCAGGAGTACCGACTGATAATAAAAACATAGATCAATTACTCAATGAAGAATTACAAAAATTCAGAGAGGCAAACCCTAGCGATACGAGGTCTGATGTTGAGATTAAAGATAGGATGCGTGCAAACCATGCACAAGCAACTAAGTTGAAGCGTCAGCGTGAAACTGCTGCTTTTGATGAGTTGGGGGCCGATCTAAACGCCATAATTGCATGGTACTCAGATGCAGTGCGCAATGATCATGCAGATGGACAAGAGAAAGCTAAACTGACTGCTGAGACTATACTTGCAGAGAGACTTTTTCGTTATGGAGTGCAATATTCTCCTAATAAGGATTTTGATTCCATCACTTCATTGATGCTCTTTAATTTTCTTTTGCATAAAGAAGCTATTTGTATTAGTAGAGACGGTCATCTGAGTATGCAGGATGATCAAATCGTAATAAGGGCTCTTAAAGAATTTAAATCTGAAATCGATCGCATAGAAAGAGAGGTCTCGATAAACTATGATCTGTCGAATGCTGATCAATTGAAGTCTGCAAAAGCTCATATACAGCGCTTTGTAAGGGAGTGGGCTCTTTATCATGAACGAGATAACGACAATCTTATGCAGAAGGTGAGGGATGGTTCCTTTGATTATAAGTCTGATTATACGGTGCATCCTTTTCATACTCAGGCTAAAAGAAAATCTGTTGATCCAGGATTAAGACGGATGGGAATGCAACCTGAAGCTGCACATCTCTATGGACCGGTGATCTCTGAATCTACAGTGTCGTTTGCAAATCTATTGCAAGACAAGCATACTCTTGATGTTTATGGAGATAAACTAAAGGATAAATCAGATAAAGATTTCTATAGGTTTATAAAAGATTTACCTGATGGCGTAGAATATGCTCCAGGAGATGCTTTGTTAAAGAGTATTACTCAGGGTGCCCCTACTAATATTAGTGACTTTAGAGACTTGATTGATAAGCTTCAGAAAGGTTATACACTAGATGGTGATGAACAGCATGAACTTGCTTCTTTGTTGCATAAGAAGTATTGTCTTAAATCTGGTCTAAAAACTTATGATGATCGCTTTCTTTCAAGATTATGGAAAATAATTAGAGCGAAATATAATTTTTGTAGTGACTCAGAGTGCGGACCTGAAACTATAAGGTTCTTGAGGGAACTACAAAGATCGCAAAACAATAATCGATGGCTTGTGACTGTTGGCGGGGCTGCTTGTGCTGCCCTCTTGCTTTTAGCTACAGCATCTAATTGCCGTTCTTCTGCTGAATCAAATCTAGTTGCAGTATCTGTTGTTAAAGATGCAGGATCAGGTCATGTTGCAGTTCCGCGCAGAGTTGAGGAAAGACCAAATGTAAGTAATAGTTTACATCAAGCTCAACCAGTACGTTTATCTATTGCTCAACAAACCATTTCAGCTGATGACTGGAAGAATCTTAATCAAACAACTTCACTTCCGATTCCGGATAAACACAAAGATATTGAACCTTCTATTAGAAGGATTTTACTAAAGATTAAGGCAGGTAACCATATTCCAAATGAAAATTTGCAAGATATTCGTTATTGTGTTCGCAGTGATGGTTTTATTAGTGACGGCTCCGTTGTAATTAATGGATTACTTGAAAAGCCATTAATTAATATTTCATCAGGAGTCGTTGCTAAGGATGAGTTTACAGTTAAATCTCAGTTACCTAAGAGCAAAGCGGGTCGGTAGGATTCGCAGTACAGTAAGTAGGTGCACCGCAGTAAGTAGCGTGCCAATCATAGAAATCACAGATTGAAGGACAGCGATCATCAGTAGGATTAGCATCACAGTACGTCGGTGCACCGCAATAACCTGAGTGCCAATCATCAAAGTCACATACAGAAGGGCAGTAAGAATCATCTGGGTTGGCATCGCAGAATGTTGGTGCTCCGCAGTAAGTGGCGTGCCAATCATATAAGTTACACATTGAAGGGCAGCGATCATCAGTAGGATTAGCAGTACAGTAAGTAGGTGCTCCACAATAATCTGCGTGCCAATCATCAAAGTCACATACAGAAGGACAGTAAGAATCATCTGGGTTAGCATCGCAAAATGTTGGTGCTCCGCAGTAAGTAGCGTGCCAATCATATAAGTTACACATTGAAGGGCAGCGATCATCAGTAGGATTAGCAGTACAGTAAGTAGGTGCTCCACAATAATCTGCGTGCCAATCATCAAAACTGCATGCAGAAGGGCAGTTACTATCGTTTGGATACATATCGCAGAAGGTGGATGCTCCGCACTCACTAGGTTCCCAGTCATAAAAAGTACAAGTACTGAGGAACTTTCGTCCCCCAGTTTTTTTAACTCCTTGAGAATATTTTTCTAATAATTTTTTAGTGCCTTTAACTAATTGGTTTGCTGTGCGTTGATTTAACTGGGCTTGATCTTGATTACCACCAACGCATACTGTGATTAATGGTTGTTTAGAAAGTGTTCGGCAAAATTCTTTAATTAATTCAACAGTTTGTATAGATTGTTCTCGATTTTTTTTATCTTTGCCTGGTTTGGCTGCAAAGACACTATTGATCGATGTTACAAGCAAAGCTGTAACGACTAAAACGCCCAGATGTTTTTTCATTTGACTCTTCCTTTCCCCGCCGGGTAATATCTTTATCTAAAGATGTTTAGCTAGGAATAACTACCTAGGGGTATATCGGATAAATTTGCATGAACTAAAGTATCCAAGGGATAATCTCAGGGTGACAATATTTAGTGGGTTTGTGAGGGTCTTCTGGGAATAATAAATATAAATAAAATAATAGATGGGGGATTCTATGTATACCGAGCTAGAGCTAGCTCCTTTGGAGTATATTAATTACGAACATATTGGGGCTATTGATGCTACTAGTGATCGCAAACGTAGAAACCAAAGACGTTTACTGTTTAAATCGATTAAAGAAGAAGCTGATACCGTCACTAATGATGCTCAAGATTCTTCAGAATTCGGATTTCCCCTTGAAAATACTGAAGAAATTTTTGAACCCAAGAAATTATTTATGAAATCTAGACAATTTATTCATTTGGGTGGATCACCTGATATGTTTATGTGTATCGACCGCATGTTAAGGGAATAGTACTTTTAGTGCTAGGGTTAATGAATAAGCTAATAAATATCTTAATTGTTGATGATAGCCAAAGTGATGTTGATTTGCTTATTGAGACTTTTAACCATTTGGAAATGAAAAGTAAATTATCAATTGCTGGTGATGGTGAGCAAGCTTTAAGATACTTAGAAAAACAAGGTGAGTATACTGGTGCTGATACACCTGATTTGATTATTTTGGATTATAACTTGCCGAATATTAATGGCATGGAGGTTTTAAAATTTATTAAAACTCATGAGCGTTTAAAAGTTATACCCGTGATAATGCTTACTACTAGTGATGCTGAAGAAGATATTAAAAATGCATATGATAATCATGTCAATTGTTTTTGTTCTAAACCAAAAAATTTAAAAAACTATATTCATCTAATTAATTTATTAGATCAGTTTTGGTTGCATCTAGTTAAGCTACCAGTAACTCGTTAGTTTTATTCTTGATCATTTTAGCTTTTAAGGTGAAATGAAAACTACTTCCTTCATTGACTGTGGATTCTACCCAAATATTGCCACCATGATGTTCGACTATTTTCTTGCAGAGAGCAAGCCCAATCCCAGTGCCACTGATCTCTTTAGTGGTTTTCAGTCTTTGGAATATTACAAAGATTTTTTCGTAGTATTTAGATTCCATGCCAATGCCATTATCTCTTACAGTAAATAACCAATCTCCACCATCATGTTTGACTACTGTGATTTTGATTATTGGTTTGCTTGCGTTTCTAAACTTAAGTGCATTAGAAATCAAATTTAAAAACAATTGATATAGTTCTGTTTCATTGCCTGGTATTACTGGTAATGAATCCACTATAATCTCAGCTTGGCTATCTTTAATTGCAGCATTAAGATTTTCAAGAATATTATTCAATACTTCATTGAGATCTACTTGTTCAAAATTATCAGTACGTGCTATGCGCGAGAGTTGTAATAGATCTTTAATGAGCACTTGCATTTTGTCAGCTGATTTGCTGATGTAGTTCATATATTTTGCTGCTTCTGGATTGCTTTTTATTAGATCTTGAAATTTGAACTCTAACATCTCTACATAGCTAGAGATGGTTCTTAATGGTTCTTGTAAATCATGTGAAGCTACATAAGCAAACTGTTCTAGCTCTTTATTAGAGTGAGATAATTTAGTCTCTATAGCTTTTTGTTTACTAATATCTGTTAAAAATCCTATTACTTTATATATTTTACCAGCTTCATCTTTTAAGCCATGTCCACGACAAATGATCCAAATGAGATCACCAGCTTTATGTTTAAATCTTAGTTCCAGTGATAATGGATGTTTTGCACCAGATTGTAAATGTTCGGTGACTGCAAGATTGAATCTTTCCAAATCTGTTGGATGAATAATGTCTTCCCAGCTTACTGTACCGTTTTCAAGTTCATAAGTTTTACAGCCAAGTAATTCTTTAAGACCTGAACTAAGACACATACTCTTACTTCCTTTGTTGATATTCCATTCCCACCAACCATCGGTATTCAGATCTAGTAATGAATCCAGCATTTCTTTGGAGCGCCTGAGCTGGTATATCTCTATGTAGTTATGAATTTTTGATCTAAAGATCTCCACTTCTATTGGTTTCTGTATAAAATCTGTAGCGCCATCCTTGTATGCTTCTGTGATTTTCTGCAAATCATGACTAAAAGCAGTTATAAATACTATGGGCGTCATGTCATTCTTTCTGTCTTGCCTGATATGCTTAGCTACTTCAAACCCAGACATACTCGGCATTTGAACATCAAGCAATATTAGTGCAAATACTTTATCAAATAGTATTTGCAGCGCTTTTTCGCCAGCATCTACCTTAGTTACTTCTACATTTAGCTCTGCAAGCATCTTATCGAAGGAATGTAAATTTGCTGGATTGTCATCAACTATTAATATCGGTACTGAGCTTACTATTGTCATGATTTTAGGGTCTCCAATAAATCTGCGATCATTGCTAATGAAAAAATATTCTTAGTATGTGTGGTTCTAATGCCAGCGCTAGGCATCATAGAAGCTTCAGCTGTACTTGGATCTTGGACTATGACTAAACCATTATAGTCTGCTATGCGTTTTAACCCATGCGCTCCATCATCATTGGCACCGGTAAGCAATATGCCAATTAATCCATCTTTATACACATCTGCTGCTGACTCAAATAGCACATCAATAGAGGGTCTTGAATAATTTACTAGATCATCTACTGAAAGAGCGATAGTGTAATCTGGTTCTACTAACATATGATAGCCTGGTGGTGAAACATATATCATCCCACTTAGAATGTTTTCATGAGCTTCTGCTTCTTTGATCGACATAATGATTTTTTGTGCAAGTAATTCTACTAATAATGAATCTGTTTTTTGATGCAAATGTTGGGCGATTAAAATTGGTAATGGAAAATCAGTTGGTAGGTTCGGAAGTATTTGCATGAAGGCTTTTAAGCCACCAGCTGAAGCGCCGATTACTACTGCTTGAAAGTGTTTGTACTTTAATGTTTCCATTTCTTGCAATAAATTTTCCCTTTCTTGTCTAGTTCTTCGTAATCTTTAGCTATATCATAAAGTGAAAGAGTTTCTTTATTACCTAACACCAAAAATCCACCTGGACAAAGGCTTTTATCAAATACTCCTAGCGAACGATTGGTTAGATCGTTATTGAAATAGATCATTACGTTGCGGCAAAGTATCAATTGCATTTCACCAAAATATTGATCAGTAGCTAGATTGTGATCAGAGAAAACTATATTAGTTTTCAATTCATCTTTAATAATGCCTTGATCTTTATTGGTACTGTAATATTCAGCAAGAGTAAATTGACCCCCAGCTTGAAAATATTGCTCACTGCCTTTTTTGATTCTTTCTAGTGAATATGCTCCTGCTCTTGCTGTGTCTAAGGCTAGTGGATTAATGTCTGTTGCATAAATTATGCAACGTTCATATAATCCTGCTTCTTGGAGTAAGATTGCAAGCGAATAAACTTCTTCGCCTGTGGCACAACCGGCATGCCATATTTTGATTTTCGGATAAGTTTTCAAATGATCGAAAACCTTGTTTTTTAATAGTTGGTAAATATAAGGATCTCTATAAAACTCAGTTACAGTAATGGTTAGCCGTGATAGTAGCTCATAGAAGAACTCTCTATCATGTAATATTTTATGTTGCATTTCAGCATAATTATGAAAACGATATTTGCTTTTAAGATCATCTAATCTTCTTTTCTTGGATGAGAATGCATAATTACGGAAATCATAACCGTAGGCGTAATAAATTGCATCTATAAGTAATGTAATTTCTATAGATTCTGTAGATTGAAATGGAGTTTTAAGCTCGGCAACTATTGACTCAACCATACTCTTAATAAGGATAGAAGCCTGTCTGGATCAATCGGTTTAGGCAAATAATCATTAGCTCCACTACTTAAACATTTATCTCTGTCACCGGTCATAGCTTTAGCGGTTAAAGCCAGTATCGGCAACTGCTTGCGATCATATGTCTTTCTGATTTCTTGCATAGCTTCATAACCATTCATTACTGGCATCATGATATCCATTAGTACTATATCTATTTCTGGATGTTCAGCAATTTTCCCCAAGGCTTCTTTACCAGTTGATGCCATGAATAATTCCATGCCTCTATCTTGCAGAACTTGTTTTAATGAATAAACATTTCTTATATCATCATCAACAATGAGGACTTTTTTACCTTCATAAACCTGCTCGCGATGCCTCGCATACTTCAGTATTTTTTGCTTGTCTTCAGACATTTCTGCTTCCATTTTATGTAGGAATAAAGTTACTTCATTGAGCAATCTTTCAGGAGATTTGACACCTTTGATTACTATGGAACTAGACACTTCTTCAAGTTTATGTTGCTCTTCCAGATTGAGATCCTTGCCAGTATAGACAATGACCGGAGGTATGATTGCCGTTCCATCATTCTTTAAGATATCTAAGAATTCAAAACCATTCATATCAGGTAATTTTAGATCGAGGATCACACAATCATAGTTACCAGTCTTAATGAGTTCGTAGGCTTCAGCGCCGGTGGCGACATCTTCTACTTCTATACTACGTTCGTTGATTAATTTTTTGATAGATTCTCTTTCTACCTTATTGTCTTCTACTAGTAATACTTTCTTAGATTCTTTCTGATATATCTTTTCTAAGCGTTTGATGATATCTGGTATATTTTCTAACCCCTTATTTTTATCCAGTAAACCTACTGCTCCAAGTTTTATGGATTCATTCTTTCTTGCTTCATTCGACATTACATAAGCTGGTATATGTCTGGTTTGTGGATTGTTTTTTAATCTATCTAAAACTATTAAACCATTTTGATCTGATAAGTCAGTGTCTACGATTATAGAATTGGGTTTGTACTTGACAGCATCTTCTAAGCCAAGTTCCCCACTAGAGTTGATGAGACATTTGTAACCTAAATCATGACAATGCTGACTAATAGCTTCCGCAAGCTGCCTATCAGATTCAAATACTAAGATCACTTTATCTCCTTCGTTTATTTGATTGCGATCATCAGGAATATGAATTGGAACATAAGCATCGTTTATTTGTTCCATTTCTTCATATGATGGAATGCTGGCGTTTAAAGGAACGTTAGCATTGCGGATTCTATCAACCTTGCCTTGAATCTTCGTTGGGATAATTAAAGTGAAAGTACTGCCTTGATCAAGCTTACTTTCTACTTGTATTTCAGCTTCTAGCTTTTCTGCTAGGCTTCTTGAAATTGATAGACCTAAGCCCGTGCCACCAAAGCGTCTTGTGATACTTCCATCCACTTGCTGAAAGGCTTCAAATATAATTTGTTTTTTGTCATCAGGTATACCTATGCCAGTGTCTTTAACCCTAATGCTCATACGCCCATCATTAGTGGAATCAAAAATTACATTGATGCTGCCACGCTCAGTGAATTTAATAGAATTAGAAATGAAATTTTTGATGATTTGCTCTAACCTTAGACTGTCACTGTATATGGCTTGTGGACAAGAAGCTGCTATTTCAATTTGATAATTTAAGCCTTTAGCTTCTATTTGTGCTCTGAAAGCCCTGTCTAGATTAGTAGCAAGGTTAGTAGTAAAAATTCTTTCTATATTGATTTCTAGCCTCCCTGCTTCTACTTTAGAAAGATCTAAAATATCATTGATCAAACTTAATAGATCATTTCCTGAGTCATAAATAGTCTTAGCATTTTCTTTCTGATCTTCATTGAGTCTTTCTTGTTTATCTTCGAATAATAATTTCGATAGAATTAAAATACTATTTAATGGAGTGCGAAGTTCATGGCTCATATTAGCTAAGAACTCTGATTTATATTTGCTTGAGGTTTCTAGATCCTTAGCTTTTTGTTCTACTTCTTTACGAGTGCTGATTAAATCATAGTTAGTTTCTTCTAAACGTTTTTTCTGTTCTTCAAGTACTGTTCTTTGCTCCTCTAGCTCTTCGTTACTAGCTTCTAGCTCTCGTTGTTGTTCTTCTAGTTCAACAGATTTTTGCTGTAATTCTTCGTTAGAAGCTTTGAGTTCTTCTTGTTGAGCTGCTAATTCTTCGGCTTGACTCTGAGTTTCTTGTAATAGTTTATTGACTTTATCTCTACTAAGCGCTGAATTAATAGAGATTCCAAGTGAATCCCGTATTGATTCTAATAATTCTATGGTTCTATCATCTACTTTTTTAGGAAAAGCTAATTCAACTACTGCCACTGTTTCATTAGCATAAATAAAAGGAATAGCCATGATCTCTTGTGGTTCCATATCGCCAAAAGATGATTCTAATGACATTCTCTCAACGATGACATCGTTTAAACGTACTAATTTTTTTTCGGCAGCCGTTCTGCCTACTATGCCTTCATTAAATTCCACTTCTCGTCTTTTATCACTTGGATATGAGTAGCCAGCACACATTCTTAATTTATTGTCTTCAAGCAAATACATCACACCAACATCAGCTCCAATATAGCTTGCTAATTGATTTAGAGCTGAACTAAAGATTTCACTGATGGATTTCTCACCTTTAATAGATTCCTGTAATTGTACTTGTCCGTCTTTAATCCAACCTTGTTTTGATAATTCTTGGTTGCTGCAATTAATTTTTTCTTGAATTTTTTTCTGTACAGTACCAAGGAAAGCAATGAATATCACTATAATCAGTGACATTCCTCTATTAGTTAGAGCTTGCCACATTGGCATTTCTGCTGGTGGTGATATTACTGCACCAATAATCATGAAGCAAAAACTAGCAAAGACTATAAAGTAGGAGTATTCTAGCCTTGAGCTGTTGAAGGATAAATAAACTGGAATAACATAGAGCATGCCAATCGCTACACCTAGCGGCATAACTAAATCAACTAACAAAAACCCGCAAGCAATTACTAATGTTCCTAATATTATAACTATGTCTTTTTTATTCATTAGTTCTCCTTTATTGACTTAACCAGACACGTAATAGCGATAGCAATCTATCTGGTTCTATAGGTTTGGATAAGTAATCATTTGCTCCACAAGTTAAGCATTTGTCTCTATCACCACTCATTGCTTTAGCCGTCAAAGCCAATATTGGTAACTCTTTGCGGTTTTTGGTATTGCGTATTTCTTCTATCGCTTGAAAGCCATTCATTTCTGGCATCATGATATCCATAAGTACTATATCCATATCAGGATGTTGAGCTATTTTTTCTAAAGCTTCTTTCCCGGTGGCAGCCATGAATAGTTCCATGCCGCGTCCTTGCAGAATTTGTTTAAGTGAATAAACATTTCTTATGTCATCATCTACTATCAGAACTTTTTTGCCCTCATAGATCTGTTCTCGATGGCGAGCAGATTTGAGGAGACTCTGTTTTTCTTTAGACATATCAGATTCTAGTTTGTGTAAGAATAGAGTGACTTCATTTAATAATCTTTCAGGTGATTTGACGCCTTTGATTACTATTGAACTGGATACCTCTTCTAGTATGCTTTGCTCTTCAGTACTAAGTTCTTTGCCGGTGTAGACTATGATTGGAGGTAAATCTTTAGTATTGTCTTTCTGTATGATTTGCAAAAATTCAAAACCAGTCATATCTGCAAGTTTTAAATCCAAGATGATGCAATCATAATGATCTTTCTTTAACAGTTCATAGGCCTCAGTTCCTGTCGAACTTTCATCTACTTCTATGCTTCTGTCGGTAATAAGTTTTTTAATAGAGGTGCTTTCCAGATGATTGTCTTCTATTAATAGAACCTTTTTAGATTCTTTTTGATATATTTTTTCGAGGCGTTTGATAATTGCAGGGATATTATCGAGTTCACTGTTTTTATTGAGTACGCCGACTGCACCTAATCTGATTAAATCAGAACGTTTACTCTCATTAGAAACTACATATGTAGGAATATGCCTGGTTTGCGGATTGTTTTTTAATCTATCAAGAACTACCATGCCATTTTGATCAGGGAGATCGGTATCTACGATGATGGAGTTAGGTTGAAATTTGATAGCATCCTCTAAACCTAACTCTCCATTATTGTTGATAATGCACTTATAACCCATATCATGACAATGATTGCTAATGGCTTCTGCTAATTGATTGTCCGCTTCAAGAATGAGTATGGTTTTATCACCGCTGTTAATTTTTTCTCTATCATCAGTGATGTTTGCTGATTGATATTTAATTGTTGTTGGTTCATCTTTTACTTTATTAGTCTCTGATTTTTGTGGTAATACTAAAGTAAAAGTACTTCCTTTGCCGGGACTACTTTTGAGTTGAATTTCTGCTCCTAGTCTTTCTGCTAAGCTTCTAGAGATAGATAGACCAAGACCTGTTCCACCATATTTTCTAGTGATAGTACCATCTACCTGTTGAAAAGCTTCAAATATTAGACGTTGCTTGTCTTCAGGAATTCCAATACCCGAGTCTTGTATGGTGATGCTAATAAATCCTTCGTTTGGTTTTTCAATGGCAACTTTAATTTCACCTTTTTCAGTAAATTTAATAGCATTAGAAATAAAGTTTTTGATTATTTGCTCTAGGCGTAGCATGTCACAAGTAATATATTTAGGGCATTTGGAACTCAATCTTAGAGAGTATTTCAAGCCTTTTTGCTCTATTTGTGCTCTGAAATTACGATCTAGGCTATCTATTAAATCACTAATTAAAAACTCTTCTATATTAAGTTCTAGCTTACCTGCTTCAACTTTTGATAGATCAAGAATATCATTGATTAAGGTTATAAGATTGCGCCCTGAATCATAAATGATCTGTGCGCTTTCGATCTGCTCCTCGCTTAATGGATGCTCAGCATCCTCTGTTAAAAGTTTAGAGAGTATAAGAATACTATTTAATGGAGTTCGTAATTCATGGCTCATATTAGCTAAGAATTCTGATTTATATTTGCTGGATATAGCTAAATCTTTGGCTTTCTGTTCTAGATCTTCACGGGCTTTGGTTAAATCAACATTTGAAGATTCAAGTTTACGCTTTTGTTCTTCTAATGCAATGCGCTGCTCCTCCAGCTCTTCATTAGTAGCTTCCAATTCACGTTGCTGTTCTTCAAGCTCATAAGATTTTTGCTGTAATTCTTCATTTGAACTTTTTAGTTCGATTTGTTGGTTTTGTAACTCAGCGGACTGTCTTTGAGTTTCTTTTAATAACTCATCTATTTTGGTTCTACTAATTGCAGAGCTGATGCTGACGCCAAGAGAATCTACAACTGATTCTAAGAAATCTATAACGTTATCTTCTATTTCTTGGTCATAGGCTAATTCCATTAAAGCTATGGTTTGTCCATCATGTAGTAATGGCATCGCTAAGATTTCTTTGGGTCTAAATGTGCCAAATGCTGTCCATAAATTCATGCGTTTCTCAGTATTAAGATTTAATCTTACAATGCGCTTCTCAACAGCTGTTCTGCCTATTAGACCTTCGTTTAATGTAAATTCAGTTTGTTCTTGTGGTGGATAGGAATATCCTGCATAAAATTTAATACGACTTCCTTCTACTATATAGAACACACCAACTTCTGCTTTAGTGTAAAGGGCTATTTCTCTAATAAGGCGACTTGCCATTTCTTCTAATGTAAGATCACCTTTAATAGATTCATGTAAATTTATTTGCCCTTGTCTCAGCCAATTTTGTCGGCTGAGTTTTTCATTATTGATTTTGATTTTTTCTTCGGCCTGCTTCAAATCAGTTATATCTCTGACTATGCCTGCAAAATATCTTTCGTTATTAACCCAGTACTCGCTCACTGAGAGGTGTAGAGGGAATTGTGAACCATCTTTTCTAAGACCTATAACCTCTCTACCTATACCTATGACTTTTTTAATGTTCGTAGTGTAATAATTTTGTAAATAACCATCATGTTCTTGTTTATATGGAGCAGGCATCAAATTTTTGACGTTTTGTCCTTTGACTTCTTCTTCGCTTATTCCAAACATGCGCGTAGCTGAAGGGTTCATGGACTGGACAAGACCATCGGTATTTATAGTTATGATGCCGTCTACGGCGTTATTGATAATGGCTTTACTTTTTTCTTCACTTAATTTGAGCTCTTCTTGAGCTTTTTTTAGTTCGCTGATGTTTCTCGCTATGCCGACAAATATTCTTTTCCCTTCTACTTGAGCTTCACTTACTGAGAGGTGTATAGGAATTATTTCTCCAGTTTTGGTTTGTACTTCTACTTCTCTCCCTATACCAATAATTTTTCTTAGCCCGGTGCTGCGATAATTTGCTAGATATTGATCATGTTCACTTTGATAAGGGTTTGGCATGACCATTTTTATGTTGTTGTTGATTACTTCTTCGCGAGCGTAACCCAGCAGCTTCTCCGCTGCTGGATTTAAGGAGGTAACGATGCCGTTTTCGTCTATGGTGATGATTGAGTCTATTGAAGTATCAAAAATACCTTTAAAAATACTTTCAACATGACCTATATTTTGGATGTCGGGTATTTTTTTTCTTGGCATTGTTACTCCTTATTGCTCTCGAATAATATGAGGGTATTCCATTGGGTGAAACCAGTTAGTTTCTATTCTAATCTTTTTTTCTCACATGGTCTATACTTAAATGCTTAAGTTCTTAAATAATTTTAGATTATCCTTTGAATTAGCCATTTTTAGCCTCGAAACTATAGACAAGCTACACTGAACTTGGTTAAAATATCAGGGTAATCAGCCATATGAAAATATTAGTTATAGATGATAGCGAGTCAGATGCAGATTTAGTAAGAAGCTATATAGATAGAGCCGTAAACACGGATAAGGTTATTAATGAAACTATAGATGTGCAATGGCAGGATACTTTAACCGCTGGTATTCAAATGCTTAAAGAACAGGATTTTGATTTGCTGATTTTAGATTTGAATTTATTGGACTCGGGCACCATTGGTTCTAATTTAGGGACTTTAGATACTGTATTAGATTCTGGGATAGATATTCCAATAGTAGTACTTACAGGAAATGTTGACACTAAATTATGGTCAGTTGCCCTTAAACACGGAGCCCAGGACTATTTGATTAAAGGAGAAATTAATCCCGTACTCTTGTTGCGTACTATTTATTATGCGCGTGAACGTTACCATCTTATTAAAAAACTGGAAGAGAGTAATAAAGAACTAGAGGATTTTGCATATATCGCTTCGCACGATTTAAAGGAGCCGCTCAGAAAAGTAATAAATTTTGGTGGACGCTTAAAAGAGAAATACAATGAAGTAGTAGATGAGCGGGGTCAGGAGTATTTGAGCATCATGACTGAAGCGACTCAAAGAATGCGCAGTTTGCTTAATTCTTTGCTTGAGTATTCTCGTATTAATGGTGAACCCCCAGCTTATTCAGAAGTAGATTTGAATGTCATTATAAAGACCATTGCAGAGGATTTGGATACTCTTATAAAAGAATCTCGTGCACAGCTTGAAGTAGCAACAGAATTGCCGGTGATAGAAGCCGAAGAGAATCTTATTAAAGATCTATTTCAAAACTTGATTAATAACTCTATTAAGTTTCGTAAAGCAGATACTCAGCCACGTATAGTTATCAGTTGTGTTAAGGGTAGGCAGGATGAACAAAACCTACGTCTGGGTATTAGTAAAAAAGATGTTTGGAAAATCAGCGTTAAAGACAATGGTATTGGTTTTGAAGATGAACAGTCAGCAGATATTTTCAAACAGTTTGTGCGTATACATGGTAAGGACGCCTATCCAGGTCATGGATTGGGTTTGTCTATCTGTAAGAAGATTGCTCAAAAACACAAAGGTACTATAGAAGCTCAAGGTAAGCCTGGTGAGGGTAGTACATTCACCGTGACTATACCCGACAGAGCCACTTATCAACTTCCATAAAGAAGTTCATAGTGTTTGAACCAGTAAATTTAGCTGCAGCTTCTTTTACATTAAGCTTGATTGATTTATCAAACTGAATAAAGAAGTGAACAGAATTTTCTTTGCCTTTGTTTGCTAAAGACATAAACAGATCTTTGGTCTGTTTAGGAAGGTTACTGGAAGTATTCTGGAAAACCTTTCCTAGTATGGCTTTTAGAGCCGTGGTGTTAAGATCATCCTTGACGAGATAATCAAGAGCACCTTGCTTGATGGCTTCTACGGCAGTTTTCTCGTTGCCTTGACCAGTAACAAATACTATTGGTAGAGAAGGTTTCTCTTGTTTAATAGTTTTTTGAACTTCAAGCCCATTGAGATAGCCAAGTTTATAATCAAGTAGGACAAGGTTGTAATGATTGTCCACCACTTTTTGCATGGCTTCTTCGAAATTTGCTGCTTTATCTATGAGCACCTCAGTGCTTTCATCGAAACTTTCTTCTAGAACTTCTGTGAGATAGAGTACATCCTCTGAATCATCGTCTACTATAAGAATTTTTGCTTCTTTGTGAGTGACGGGATCTAAAGTGCCAATGCGGCTTTTATCTCCTTGAGTTTCTACGTCTTGCCCAGAATAAGACATAATGCCTCCAATTGTTAATTATCTTACATTACTATATTCCCACATCTGCCCGTGTGTAAACCACTGGGGGATTTTATCTATTAATTTTTTTTAAGATTGTGCCGTGGAGCTATTCCTTAATGAGCCTTGAATGAAGTCACAGAACTGGTTTGAGTCAAGTTCATCTTTGTGAAACACTGCAGCTGCACCGGCAGATTTAAGTTGCTCGGCTATTTTGGGGTTGTTATTGCCACTAATAAAAACCACAGTAATTTTTTGATCTGCAGCTTTTATTGCTTCTAAAATTTCGTTTCCTTTTTTGATGCCTAGATCGTAGTCTAGGATTGCCATTTGATATTCTGTGCTTTTAATAGCACTCATACCGCTATTAAAACTATTGCGATAATGTAATTGAACTTCAGGTATTTTTTCATGGATTATTTCTTCTATAAAGTAGTAATCTTGCTGGTCATCATCGACAATAAGTACCCATGGGTTTTCACGCATGATTTTTATTATAGCTAAGGATATCTAATTAGGAAGAAAAAATTCTTCCTAAACATTCTTTCTTGACCACTAAAATTTCCTTAGTTTAAGGGCGAAATACATATTTCCATGTTAATATAGCTGTCAATTCGTATTGACTTGGATGAATAATAAGCAATTGACAGCAACTATAAATAAATTAGCGAGTGCAGAGGCTGGCCATAAAGTAGAGGGTGTTGCAACAGCTCAGCATGCTGCGCCTGAAACTAATAAAGTTCACACGACAGGAGCTGATAAAGCGAAATTAGAAAAATCCTTACATGCTAAACCTGAAACTTTACAGCAAGTATACAAATTTAAAAAGGTTAGTGCAGAAGATGTAGCTTTACCTGAATCAGCAAAAAAAATTCTTCAGCGATTTGAAATTAATGCTCAGTCTAGTGAGTATGATCATGCTGTTCTTAGCGATGATGCCAAAACTTTGGTGGTCGTGAATAACGGCACAGTTGCTTTAAAACAATTATGCGGTGGAGAAGGCGCTTTAAGTAGATTCGCGTATAAGTGCTTCGGTTGGATTCCTCGTATGTTTGGTGCCGCAAATAAAGCTATCATCGTTAATCGTTATAAGGAATTGTTTAATGCTCCAGATGTAGAGGAGCAAGGTGAGCCGTTTAAGCATATACTTACAGCTTTAGCTTCTAGTGAATACCATACAGTGACAGTGTTTCATAAGGATGAAAAAACTGGTGAATTTACTAAAGATCCTGCAGCCGTAGCTATCATTGATGCCTATGCAAATTTAATTGACAATCATATTAGACATGCTATGAAAGCAAAAAATCTTCCAGATGATGAGATTGAGAAGGAGATTAAGGCAAAGAAAGAGAAATATGGTAGCTTTGAAAAATATTATGCTGCTGATAAACTTATCCCCCTTGCTAGTTCATCGGATGATTTAAAAGATGTGATGCATCAAGTAGTTGAAGGTTTGTATGCAGCACAAGGATTTGATTTATTTGTTGTGCCATCGCAGATGCATCCGCAAACTAATATGAATAGTAATGATTTAAATTACTTAGAACTTGATTGGCACTATATTAAACAGAAACCTGATGGACAATGGAATATAACTGGTGACTCTAAACTACTAGCTACCCATGAATTTAAGACTCCCGAAGATAAGGATCTGTACTTGAAAGGAATGAAAGAGATTAATTATTCACCTAAGATTACTTTGGTAAGACCAGTTGCTAAAGCTTCAGAGCCGGTTAATGTATTCTTAGCTAATTTGCAACAATGGTCAAATATGTCTCAAGGTTCAGAATTGAGAACTGATGATCCGCAGAATTTAAAGTTAATTGAAATGACTGAACCAGTTAATGCTTCAATCATCAAAAAACATAACTCTAGTTTAGCCTGAAATTCGCTCCTAGATAGTGTTTGCGCACTAGCTCATCGTTAGCTATCTCTTGTGAGCTACCTTCACGAATAATTTTTCCGTCTTGAATAATATAAGCTCTATCAGTGATAGAGAGTGTTGCTGCCGGATTGTGGTCAGTGATTAATAGACCGATGTTTTTTTCTTTGCAGAGATTGTGAATGATTTGTTGAATATCATTAATCGCAATCGGATCGATACCAGTGAAAGGTTCATCTAATAAAATAAATTTAGGATCAGTAACTAATACGCGAGCTATCTCTAAACGTCTACGTTCACCTCCTGAAAGACTGATGGCATCTGCATCTTGGAGGTGAACTATGCCAAACTCTTCAAGTACTCTTTGGGTTTTTTCTTGGCGCTCTTCTGCAGTGTAGCCATGAAGTTCTAGAACAAGGGTTAGGTTGTCTCTGACGCTAAGATTACGGAAAGCACTCGGTTCTTGAGTTAGATAGCCGATGCCAAGATGGGCACGCTGGTGGATCTTAAGCTCTGTGATGTCTTCGCCGGCAAATGTGATAACACCTTCGTCGGGTTTCACAAGACCAACAACCATATCAAAGCTAGTCGTCTTGCCGGCTCCATTTGGACCAAGCAAAGCTACTACTTCTCCTTGAGAAATATTGAAGTGAACGTTATCCACTACCTTACGACCAGCGTAAGATTTAACCAACCCTTGAGTTACAAGAGATATCGTTGAATTGAGTGTTTCCGTAAACAAAGCTGATGTTTATTGCTCTTTGTCTTTGAATCTCATTTTATTTGCGAAACTGTTCTTACGCTGAGATTCTTCTTTCTTGCGCTTTTTACGCATACGTTTATCTTCGTGGTGAGTACGTTTCTTAATCTCAAGAATAATTCCTGCTTTAAGAACTTCTCTTTTGAAACGTCTTAATGCGGCCTCTATTGATTCGCCTTCTTGTACTTTAACTTCTGCCAATGTAATCACCTACCTTTAAAATATTTAGCAAGTCAATGAGTATATCATAGATGCTTGCAATATGACTATTGATCCCTTATAATCGTCAAAATGCAGCATAAGTTTATTTTAGTTTTATTGTTGATTTTATGTTCTATGCAGCAAGCTCATGCCTACATAGACTTTGGGACTGGGGGCATGTTGGTGCAGTCTATATTGGCTTCATGTGTTGGTGCAGGCTTCTTTTTTAAGGACAAGCTTGTATCTATAATGAGCGTTTTTAATAAAAAGAAGAACAAAGATTCTAATTAAAACAACTGACAGCAAATATGCAAGAAATTAACAAAGAAAAATCCTCATTTAGAGATCCAGACGGTCATGTGTTTTATAAGGACGGGCAGGTTTATCGTAGTATTGCCAAATCACGAGCAGAGTTTTTTCAGGGCTTATTAAAGGAACCTGTTGTTTTGGAATTAATAGCTGATGGTTCTTTGATTCCAACCAATGAACATGAAATTAAATCAGAGGCGTATATAGTTTCTCATCAGTATCTTGATTTGCTGACTTACCCTTATGAGTGGTCGCTCACTCAACTTATAGATGCAGCATTATTGACATTAAAAGTTCAGCAGAGATTATTAACTGCTGATTTGTGTTTGAAAGATGCTACTCCTTATAATGTGCAGTTCTCCGGTCACCGAGCGATTTTTATTGATTTTACTTCGATTGAAGCTAATCAAGGTAGGCAAGTATGGCGAGCTTTAAATCAGTTCTTGGAGATGTTTTACTATCCGATTCTTTTGCATTATTACGGCAAAGTAAATTTGAAAAAAACATATTTGGATAATTTCAATGGCATTAAAGTCAATGAAGTGAAAGATGCTTTGGGCACTTTAACTTCGTTTTCTTTTGAAAATATATTACAGATCGGTTTACCTTATTTGTTTAGAAACAGTCAGAGTGCTGCCCCTAAAGCAAGTACAGATTTAACTGAGCAGCAGAAAGCTATTAATATTCGTACCCAAGCTTTTACTATAGAGTTTTTTATTAAGCGCTTAACTAAGTTGCAACAAAAACATTTACGTAATTTAGCTAAGGATGAAAGTATTTGGTCGCATTACACCACTGATATTCATTATGGTAATAATGCTTATGAATTTAAGCATAATATTGTTAAGGACTTAATTAATAAATGCCGCCCACAAAGACTTATAGACTTGGGTTGTAACACTGGTGATTTTAGTATCTGTGCAAGCAAACTAGGAGCAAGAGTTTTTAGTGTGGATCTGGATATCAATTGCATTGATCGTTTATATAGCAGAGCGAAAGCAGATGATCTTACGATTAGTCCAATATGGATGCATCTTGATAACCCTTCTCCTGCAATAGGTTGGCAGAATCATGAACGTAAAAGTTTTATAGATAGAGTCTCTACTGGATTTAAAGCTGATATGGTTTTGGCTTTAGCATTGGTACATCATTTAATAGTTAGTTCATCTGTGCCTGTAAGTGGTGTGATGGAGTTTTTATATTCGTTAACACAGCGCTATGTAATTATAGAGTTTGTAGAATACGCTGACCCCATGTTCCAGAAAATTATTAGTTCTAGAGATGATATATACCAGCATATCAATTGTGAGTTCTTTGAAAACACCATAGCTGATTCATTCACTATAGTCCAGTCGCAGAGCGTTACTGAGACTCGCAAAATATATCTTTTGGAGAAAAAATAATGGATTTAACTTTGAAGCAAAGGTTCTTGCGTAGCTTTGGTTATGGGTTCTTGCAAACTACTTTATTGTTTGCAAACTATATAGCAGTAGTTTCATCTTATAAACATCAGATGGAATTAAGATGGTCACATTTAGATACATTGTCTTTAATAGTCTTGCACCTTCTGTTCAGTCTTTTATTGTCCTTGATTTTTCTGCCAATAAAAAGTAAACGAGTTAATGAGTTTTTACCTTTTGCTTATTTGTTGATTTATATTGGTTATTTCCTTGGGCAAACTTTGCCAGTGATTGCTATCGTTGTGGCTCTTGCTGTTATTGTTTATTTCACTCAAGAGCGCTTGAAGACTAAGAGCCTATCCGAAAAGCTTTATAAAACTCTACTTGCTTGTAGTATTAGTTTTGCGTTTTTTTCATACTCGACTATTATTTCTGCGCATCATAATTTTGTGTCTTCTTATGCCAATGAAAAGCGCCTAGATCAAAGTACGACTACTAATATACCTAAGCATGTTTTTGTTTTTATATTCGATATGCTTTCTTATCAACAACTTTATCTGAATGATATAGATCAAGCTATTCAAGGCAAAGACAATCTAGAAGTGCATTCTAGGTACAAGAATTTACATGAATTTGCAAATGAGGCGCATAATTTTCATTTGGCTTTTTCGCCGTTTAAATTTACCTTAGATTCTATTCCTGCCATTATTAAGCTAGACAGGAAGAATTCAGAGTCAGAGCTATTTGATTTCTTCAAAACTTTGCATTATGATACGGCGCTATTAGGGTTTCATTTTAATTACTGTGACTATGTAAAAGATTTAAATGTTTGTCAGACCTTCCATAAATGTCATTTGCAATCACCGGCTGATCCTCTTACCACCAGTGCTTTACGCCATTTGATTTATATTTTTCTTTGCGGTAAACACTCTTATAAGAAGCCTCTATTGTCTTACTATAAACTTTTAGTAGCTCATAGAACGGTAAAGGTTACTCAGGAAATGGAGCGAGCATATTTTGAATACTTGCCTAGCATTGATGTGAACCGTCGTAATTTTATTTATGTACATTATCCACTGCCGCATGGTTCTTATTCTTTTACTGCTAATGGGGTACGTCCGACTCCTGAGCTGAAACGCAATCTAGATCTAGAGATTTATGATTATAAGAATTTCGATGGCTATGCTTTATATAAGGATAATTTAGACTATGTCGACAAGAAATTTGGCGAGATGGTTAAATCAATGAAGGATTTAGGTATTTATGATGATGCTCTGATTATCATTACTGGAGATCATTCTATGCGTCATATTAATGAGATGAAGCATATAGATAGAGATCCTTATTTAAATGAATATTGGTTGAGCAGAGGTAAAACTCCTAAGAGTATGTTGTTGTCTGAGACTCATGTGCCTCTGTTGATTAAATTGCCTCAACAGAAAACCAAGATAAATGTAAGCCAACCGCTTTCAAACTCTATGCTTTTCTCTCGTGATGGACGTGGTTTGGCATTGTTTGACGCTGAGTTGAAGTTTAACCTTGAAGAGTTGAATGCTGGTAAATTAATGAAGGACCCTGTTGAAACAAAAAAATCTAACAAACTTATTTAAAATGATCAACAATAAAAAAACTTACTTCGGTATTTTTATTGTTGCCGTATTACTAGTGCTGATGATTATTGTATGGAATTTTTTCTTTGCAGTAAAGCGCTATAACGTACTGTTTATCGCGGTTGATGATATGAATGATTGGGTTAGTATTCTTGAGAATTACCCTGGCATTCATACTCCTAATATAGAGCGTTTGGCGAAAGATGGCATTGTTTTTCGTGAAGCACATGCAGCATCGACTGTATGTAATCCTTCCAGGTTCGCTGTAGTCAGTGGGTTGTTGCCATCAAGTACCGGGGTCTATGATCGAAAAACTCCTACTAAATATTTAGTAAAGAAACATAGATTTAAATTCCTTATGGATTACTTTAAAGAGGCTGGTTATTATACTGTCGGTATCGGTAAAATCCTGCATACCGGTCTAGACCCGCTTTATAAGTGGGATCGCTACTTCCAGTGGAAAACTCGCGAGAAAATGAAACGCATGAACGGTATCAATGATTGTGACGAAGCGTTTTTTGATTGGGGTGAATTTAATGGTAATGAAAACGATATTGATGATGTCAAGAAAGTTAATCATGCTAAAGATTTTTTGAGAAAGAAGCATAATAAACCTTTCTTTTTAGCTGTAGGAATTCATAATCCGCATTTGCCTTGGATCGTGCCTAAGCGTTTCTTTGATTTATATCCCATAGATAAAATTCAAATTAATGATGATAAAGACGACCTTGCGGATCTTTCTGTCTCTGCTAATGATTTTATAGAGCCTGTTGATGAAAAGAATTTTGTTAATAGCAATAACAAAGCAAATGCTATTCAAGCTTACCTTGCTGCAGTATCTTTCACTGATGAGCTTTTAGGAAGAATATTAGACGCGCTAGAAGCCAGTGAATATGCGGATAACACCATCATTGTGTTTTGGAGCGATCATGGTTTGCATTTAGGTGAGAAAAAGCATTGGCGTAAATCCACTCTATGGAGAAATTCTTCACATGTACCATTTGTGATTTCTACTCCAGAATCTAGGAAGAAGGGGCAATTAATTGTAGAGGAGCCGGTAAGTTTTGTGGATATATTGCCTACCTTGCTTGATCTTTGTCATATTAAAACTAAGCCTGAAAGGGTTGATGGGCACTCATTGTTACCATTAATGACTGAAGATAGTAATAAGGATTGGTTATATCCAGCTATCACAGTAATGAGACCAAATAATTATTCTATTCATTATAAGAACTGGCATTATATTCACTACAAAAATAACGATGAAGAACTTTATGATTTGAGCAAAGATAGGCATGATAGGCATAATTTGGCTCAGGATAAAAACTATGAGGATGTTTTAGCAAGATTTAGAAAGTTTGCGCCAGGCACTCCTTATATCCCGCTCTCTGAGCTGCCTTTAGATAAGCTAACTGATGAGCAGTTAGATCATAGAAATAACTTAGATTGTTTAATGGCTAATTATTTTTCTTATGTAAATGTTTATAGGCTGCGTGCTTGTAATTATGATCGTATAACTCAGAGTACGAGTTTTTCGCATTATTAATATAGTAGGTAGGAAAATTTTACGAATTTTTCTTACTTTATTCTAAATACGGCAACGGTAAGAAGACCTTGGGTCCCGTGCGATAGAAAGCAAGAATGCGAGCATCTGATTTCTTGGAGCCGATAAATTCCGTTGCTGTGTAGTTTTTATTATGCAATAAAATCTCTATATCAGGATTTAACTCTTTGGCTTTAGCATAATGCTCTTTAAATAATTTCGGATCGTCTTGATAATGACTAAAAGCACTGAGTACGTACCAATAAGCATCACCGCCATCCATCTCTAATGCTTTTTTGCTGGCTGCTTGAGCTTCTGGTATTTTGTTATTAGCAAGTTTAGTGGCAGCAAGGAAACCGTAAAAGTAAGATACATTAGGACTTAATTCTACAGCGTGTTTCAGGCTTTCTTCGCTTTTGACTATGTCTCTATTAATTAAATCTGCTCCCAACATAAAATGATAGAGCGAATTGCGCGAGTCCCACTTAATAGCTTTATAAATTTGCTGATGATCATAGTAATAATGACCTATAACGCTAGGGATAAATACGGTTAGTGCAATTATGTAAGCTGTGACTATTTGAAGTTTGGAGAAGAGCTTAAGTTTAGATTCTGACTTATTTATGAGTACCGGTGCTAATATCAAAGCTGCTAACAGGTATTGGCTAAAACTTACTAGTGGTGCATCAAATAAGCTGATAATTAATAATGGCAAAAATGCTTGTTTCGCTTTTTTATAAACCAAGTAAAAAATAACTATTAAAACTGCTAATCCTAATAAACCTTGCTCAAATAGTACATGAGTAAATAAACCATGTCCGTGCGCAACCTGTTGATGTGTTTGAGTGCCAAATACGCTGGCGTGAGAGCGATAAGGCGGGAAGTCAATAGCAAAGGTCCCGAAACCATGTCCTAGGAAGGGTTTTGCTAGCCAACCTTGTAAGCTTGATGACCAAATAAATAACCTTGAGATTAGTGATTTATGTATAAAGTGTTGGATTCTCTCTTTCAGGAAAAATGATGCTGCAAATATAAGTAAGCCAATCAGGTAAACATATTTGGATTTTAAATATTGAGCTAAAGATGCAAGATATGCAAGCAAGGTAGTTTTTTTATTACTAAAGATTAAAGCAATGCCTGAAATTGAATATAAAGAGATCGCCACGTCGCGCTTCGTGCTCCTCGCGATGACGGTTGATAGGAACACCGGTAACCATAATATTAGAGAGCCTTTCTCTGCAAAGATTAGTTTTGTATGGCTAAAAAAGTATATAACTGCAAAAACTATTAGTAAATAATTTCCACGTTGTTTTTGATTTAAATTTTGCCACCAAGAATTAAGTCCACAACCTAAAAACCCAGCTGCTAGCAAAACGTACTCCAAGCTAAAACGCTGCTCGCAAGCAAAAAAACTAGCTACTATGATATAAATCCAAAATAAATAGTGTTTTGCAACTGTATGTAAGTTAGCTAAAGCAAAAATCGCGGCAAGCAAATGCCCCCACCACCAGCTTAAACCTTGAGGAGTGCCAAGTATATAGATTGCAAAAAATACGGTAAGGTAATGAAGCACTGAGAATATTTTATGATGATTAGTTGATATAATCAAGAAAATATGTACGTCAAGCTGATACTTATATTGTGTTTTTTGTTCATTCCAAATTTTATATATCGTGAAGTAATTTCTAGTAAATCAGATTTAATGATTAGGGAGCGTAATTATAAGAAGCATGGGAGAGAGGCTTCTGTTTTAATACTGGGTAATTCTCATTTGATGCGTTTATTTAGTGAGGATCAGACTAACGAAGTTTGCAATTTTGCAACTCCTGGACAAGATTATGTGCAAGCTTACTACCTGCTTAAGTATTTGATTAATGAGCCAGGTCGTAGCTTTAATACAGTTGTATTACCTTTGAGTGTAGAGAGCTTGGCAAGAAGTGTTTATAGCGATTCAGGGCATGCTTATTTTTGGGGTAAGTATTTTGATTACTTAGATTTAGCTCAAAATAGTGAGAATAAATTTCGTTTTTATGAATTCTTGCAAGGGAAATGTTTTGCTTATATGGGTAGGTTAGATAAAGTTTTAAGTTACATCAAAGGTAAGGATGTGCACGAAGCCGAATTAGCGTTTGCAAATAAAGCCAGGAAATCCTTTGATCAACAGCCTATTGAAAGACAAAACAAGATGATTAATAGTCGTTTCAAAAAATTATTTGCTTCTAATGATTTGGTGATTCCTGAATTAGAAAAATATTTTTATAGAACCATTGATCTATGTAAGCAGCATCAAATCAAGGTTGTATTGGTGCGAGTACCTATTACTGATAGATTAAATCAGAAGGTTAATAATGAGTTGAATGTTGCTGAATTTAATCAGGCTGTTAAGCGAATAGAAGAAAAATATCCTAATATTCCATATTTGAATTATCAAAGTTTGGCAGCTGGTCATGATTTCTGGTTTAGAGATGCTGATCACTTGAATCCTTATGGTGCTCAACAATTGACTAAGATCATGACTCCTGAATTACAAAAAACCTCAAGTAGAATATGAAAAAGACGATAGTAGCAGTTTGTTTATTGATATCCACGGGTGCTGTACAAGCCAGTGAACTTGTGCGTGGTCCATATATCCAGTATCTAGAGAAGGATTCAGCTTTAATTAGATGGAAAACCAAGAATCCTGATATTACTATGCTGAATTATTCAGATGACCAGAATACTTATCATTATCAAGATAGATTATTAAATACTGAGCATCTAGTTAGGCTGACAAACCTTAAACCTGATACTAAATATGAGTACATTATCGCTACTGAAGCTAGACCTGGATTTATGGATAAGCTTTTTAAGCGTGAAGCTAAAGCACATATAGAAGAATTGTTGCCAAGCGCTAATTGCTTCTTTATTACTCAGGCTCCTGCTAATGTTAATTATCAATCTCATATTTGGGTGCTAGGTGATCCGGGTACGACTGCTAGTGACATCTTTGCTAAAAAATATAAATTGACTCAATTAAAAGTCAGAGATGCCTATTATAAGTATAGGGAAGCTAATAAAGCTAGAACTGATTTAATATTAACTCTTGGAGATAACGTCTACGACCGGGGTACGGAGCAGGCATATAACAAAGGTTTTTTTGCAATCTATGATACGGAGTTGGTTCATACACCAATTTATACGGTATTTGGTAATCATGATGCTGGCTTAAATCGAAAACAAGGAACTTTTGAAGCACGTAGTTACCCTTATCCTAATGGTGCTTATTACGATATTTTTACTAGTCCTGAAAAACGTTCAGCTTACTATTCTTTCAATTATCAAGGCATTCATTTTATTGTTTTAGATTCTCATGATTCATTTTGGGAGGATTATGACGGCTCAAACTATGAGAGGGTTTGGGTTCCAGGATCACCAGCTAAAAACAAAATGCTTGAGTGGTTAAAGCAAGACCTAGAGGGTAATCATAGTGATTGGACTATAGTTGCTTTTCATCACCCTCCTTTTGGTATGGCAAGTGAGGGTCATGAATTACGTATCTGGCAACAATGGATCAGAGTAGCTGTTGTTCCTATACTAGAAAAATATAAAGTAGATCTGGTACTTTCTGGTCACGTACATAACTATCAAAGAACTTATCCTTTGATGACTTATCAAAGTGAGTCACAGATTAAGCTTGCTGAGTCTATCAAAAAGAAAGGACCTTATCACCCTTCGTTTCTAAATGAAGAGATTCAGCAGCTCTCCATGGCTGTTAGTAATAAAACTATGTCTGACTCGAAGACCAAGTATACTAAGGGGCAAGGAATTATATATGTGATTTTGGGTTCTTCTGGTGCGGCTTTCCAGGAAGTAAAAGAAGATATCGCCACAGTTCCTTCTTTGATTACCGCCATGCAAAAAGAAGGTTCTTTGATATTAGATATTAATGCTCAAAAATTGAATGCTAAATTTCTTTCTTCTGAGGGAGAGATTCTGGATGAGTTTAGTGTTAGTAATTAATATTCATATCTATCAATCTAAATTTACTTAAATCCAGCTCTTGATAAGGGTTTGCCTCGTTTTTATCAGGCTTACCGGGTAGTATATAAACTTCTTGAATTTGTTTACTTGCGATGAAGCTATTGAGGTGAGCTTGATCTTTCATGGATTTAGCGCTGGCAATAAATATATTTTTTAGCTCAGGATGATTGCGAATCATTTCATTGTTAGTTACAGTTATAGCTTTAATACCAAGTACTTGAGCTTGTAGTTCATAAAGTACGATTAAGTTTTTTACGCCATAATTAGGGACAAGGATTAAAATTTTTGTGGATTTACTTTTGCTTGCTATTTCTTGAATATATTGTGTATGCCCTTGTACTATGCCAGCATTGAGCATTTTCTTTTCAGCTATATTGGGGACTAAAATATTTAGTAATAGTAGGCTGGCTATAATTAGCTTGGTGTAAAGGTTCTGTGATAATTGTGCGAGGACTAGAGCAACGAAAATTAAGGCTGGTAATACGTAGCGCAGAGTTTCAATCATATGGCTATGAGAGATTTGATCGTAGGCTAATAAAGCCAAGCACGGTGATAAAGACAAGGCAAAATAAACAAGAATCGGTTTTTTATCATTGGATTTGATGAAGTACCATATTAAAAATCCTATAATCACATAAGCAAATCCAGATTTAAAATTTAAACCATAGAGATTAAGTATAAGTTTCCAGAAGTATTTTATTTCTCTAATAAAAGTATACTGTTCACTAAAGTAATCGCTGGTATGCTCGCGCTGCAAAGCAACTATGGGATAATAAATAGCAAGGCTTAAGGTATATAAAACGGATCTGAATTTGTTAGAGCTTGGTCTCTGTAAGTCAATCAACAAGTACCATGCAGGCAAAATTAATACTGAGAAGTAATGAATGAAGAAAGCAAGATGAAATAGAGCTAGGCTGCAGAGATGATTGATGATTTTGGGTTGGTTTAACGCTTTTAAATAGAATAATAATGCTGCGGCGCAAACTAAAATTTGTAGAGCATAGGATTTAGGGAAGCTTGCAGTTAGTGAGACTAAGCTTAAAGAAGAGAAAATAGTTAGCGACCAAATACTGGTTTCTTTATTAGAGCCTAACTCTCTATAAAGTAGATAGAGTACTAGTAAAGTAATTAAAAAGTAGAAGCAAGAAAGATAGCGAAGTTGAAGGATGCTAGCTTCTCTGTTAAAGATTGTGAGCTTGCTTAATACATCTGCGACGGGGGGATGGTTGCTTAGGCGAAAAAAATTCTTTAAAAAGAATATCGAATCACTGAAAAGATCTCCATTGTTGAATTTAGGTCTGAAGACTCTCAATAAGTTATCCAAGCGATATGATTTCTCTATATTTAAACTAAAATCTATAGCTCTTGGATAAATGGAAAAATTACAGGTGCGAGCTAATGAATAAAGTTCATCGCTTTGTATTGGTAAAGTATTAATAAATATAGCCTTCTGTATGGTTGATGCCAAGACCAGCACACAAATAACTGATAAAATTTTAGCTGTAGAAGACACTAAGCGAATAATAACAGATTCATGAATTTCAACTCTATAGAATATCTAATTTTCCTTCCAATAGTTTTTGTATTGCACTTTTGGCTTGAGCATAAATATCGTTGGATTTTATTGTTAATAGCCAGTTGTATTTTTTATATGAGCTGGAACTGGCACTATATGGGTATTTTGCTAGTCTCAACTTTGACTGATTATTTTTGTGCAATTGAAATCTCTAAAACCGAAGATGAAGTAATCAAGAAGCGTTACTTGCTTATAAGTTTGGTGATCAATCTTGGTTTATTGTTTGTATTTAAGTATTTTAATTTCTTTATGGATAGTATTGAATATACACTGCAAAGTTTAAAATTCAATCATGAGTTGCCGTATTCACGATTATTATTGCCGGTAGGTATTTCTTTCTATACCTTTCAGGCATTGAGTTACACGATAGATGTTTATCGCGGAGTTAAGAAGGCAGAGACTAATCTTGGTATCTTTTTACTTTATATAACTTTTTTTCCACAGCTGGTAGCTGGTCCAATTGAACGTTCTACTCGCTTAATGCGTCAATTCTATATTAAACAAAAACTACGCTATGAAAACATTTCACAAGGTATGAGACAAATGCTTTGGGGCTTTTTAAAAAAAGTAGTTATTGCTGATTACCTGGCTATTTATGTAAATCAAGTTTATAATCATCCGGCAGACTATAATGGAGGCTCTTTATTATTGGCTTCAGTATTTTTCTCTTTCCAAATATATTGTGATTTCTCTGGATATTCAGACATTGCTATTGGAACTGCAAGGTTGTTTGGCATTGATTTAATGAAGAACTTTAATGCCCCTTATCTAGCAAGGTCGGTGCGTGAGTTTTGGAAGCGCTGGCATATTTCTCTTTCCACGTGGTTTAAGGATTATTTATATATCCCACTTGGCGGAAACAAGGTCTCGAATTCGCTTTGGTATCGTAATATATTGATTGTTTTTCTTGTCAGTGGTATTTGGCATGGAGCAAATTGGACTTTTGTGCTTTGGGGTTTGGCTCACGGAATCCTTCTTGTGCTTGAAGCCATGACAGTTCAACTACGTCATGGTTTTTATCAAATTACTCATTTGAATAAATCGGGATTCATTTTGAAAACTATTAAAACTATTACTTGTTTTAGTTTCATCTCTTTTACTTGGGTGCTTTTTAGAGCAAATAATTTTAATGACCTTTGTCTGATTTTCAATAAAATAGTAGGGAGTTTTGGTGTTAATAAAACCGCTAGTTCTCTGATTAGTAATGTTGAGTCTTTTGATATTGGTTTTGCTTTAAGCACGATTGCCATTCTTTTTACTATAGAATTGTTGCACAGTAAATTTAATTTGGCTCAATTCTTTGGGAAGCTTAATATAGGGCTACGTTGGTCTGTTTATGCGGCTTCTGTTGTATTAATCTTGCTTTGTTGTAAAAGTGGGAATCAAGAGTTTATATACTTCCAGTTTTGATTCCTAAGTAATGGCTCATATAAAAAACGACTGTGTTTTTGCACAGTCGTTTTAGAGTTTTGAATTTTAATAAGATCTTATTGGAATTTTAAATTCAAACTAAATCTACCAAGAGCTCCTGCTTGAGAGAAGCTACCAGCAACTCTAGCTGATTTACCATCGCGACTAGTTCCTACTTCTTCAACAGAAATATCTTTTGATATGCTGCTAAAACTAGCAGCTACTAAACCAGAACTGCTCTTGTCACTGTTCTTGCTAGCTGTTTCTAGAATACTTTGAATTACAGGTATCTCAAATGAATAACCTCTACCTTTGCCTTTGCCGGTAACAGTTACTTTGCTGCCGCCAGTATATCTTCCTGAGACAGGGATCTTTTTACCTTGTTTAGAGAAATTTACTGCACTTGCATTACCTGCATATAAATCAGATAAATCACTTGGAAACGTTTTGCGCTTTGCAAGTAGCGTTACATTACCCGTTATGGTAGCAACGATACTTTGTACGCTATGTGGTTTAACACCCTTTGCTGATACTGATAAACAGCTTACTAACATTGTTACTAGTAAACCTATATTTAGAAATTTTTTCACTTTATTCTCCTCCAATATTTAAGATGCCTTAGATTATTTTCCCAGTCGATCATCTTAGATGAATCAACCTAAATACCTATTCTAGGTGAATTTTATAAAATGCGCTTAATTTATTATTTGTATCGGGTTGGTTGAAGAGTAATAATAATATAGATAAGCCATGCTCAATATCATTTGGAAACCCCCAAATAGATACACCACCATGACTTCATGTATGCCGCAAAGCTCAAAATGATGGTGTAGGGGCGCCATTTTAAAGGGTCTAAGGTCTTTTTTGAGAAATTTACGTGAGAGTTTTGCGCTCGTAACTTGCAGCATTACTGAAACTGTCTCCAACACTGGTACTAAAGCAAATATCAATAAATACCACTCAGCTTGAGCGATATAGGCTAAAGTCCCCAATGCCATACCAAGCGCCAGACTGCCTGTATCACCCATGAAGACTTTAGCTGGATGAAAATTGAAAAATAGAAATGCAATTAAACCACCAATAATAATGATCGCAATAGAGACCATGGTGAACTCTGTTTTAAACCAGAGTAAGCAAGCAAGCCCAGCAAAGGCAAGTATCGTGAGTGTTGTAGCTAGACCATCTAATCCATCACTAAGATTTATTGCGTTAGATGTTCCAGCTATGACTAAAAATGCCCAAATAAATTCCCAAACCACCATCAGCGGCCCCATCCAAGAAGGCAGATCTGGATTGATGTCTGCAAATAAATATCTGCTTGAGAAATAAGCTACAGCAGTGCTTGCAATGAATTGAATAATGAGTTTTTGTATTGAATTTAATCCTTTGTAATTCGACTGCATTATTTTTAAGATGTCATCAATTGCACCAATAATAGCTCCGATCAATAAAGCTCCTGCAACTAAAATGATGCTGATGCTGTAGTTGTTGAAATAAAGAATGATCAGTGAAAGAAAAATGGGCAGTAAAAATATCCAAGCGCCCATAGTTGGAGTGCCTGATTTCGTGCTGATATGAGACTGCGGACCCAATGGGCGAAAGCTTTGTAGCGAGTTTAATGATTTAAGGAAATTTATAAATGGTTTGGCGATGGCTATGCCAAGCACCAAGGGGATTGTAAAACATAAATAGAAATTCATAACGGGCTTAAAAGTAGAGAAGAAATAATTTTTTGTGCCAAGCTTAAAGTGATGAAGGCAACGATTACCGAGAAATCAAAACCGCCGATAGGTGGAATGATATTACGAAAAATTCTTGCGTAAGGTTCAACTGTCTTGTCGATGAATCGATAAAATGATGAATTGTGCAATTGTGGAAACCAAGAACAGATTACCCAAGCAAGCAATATGTAACTATATATTTCAATGGCTTGTATTAATAGTAGTGCAAGCGTACTAAGCATAGTTATATCTTACTCTAAAAGCGTTAATGTGTCTTTCTGTGGATTAAAATAGTTATGAGCCATTAGCAAATGGCTATTTTTTCATGGAATTACAGGAGCTTCAACAAAATTTACATAAGGATTTGCTCGATGCGCTCAAGAAGCAAGAGCGTGATCCTGAGTCTATAGCTTTGGTTGAAAAAGCATTTGAGTTTGCTTTTCAGAAACATATAAGTCAGAAGAGGCGAAGCGGTGAAGCTTACATTACTCATCCGGTTTCCGTTGCTAAAACTTTGATTAGTTTGAAATGTGATGCTGCGACTATTTGTGCTGGTATTTTGCATGATGTACTTGAAGATACTGAAACTTCTAAAAGTGAAATGAAAAGTATTTTTGGTGACCTGGTCTATGAATTGGTAGATGGAGTTACTAAGTTAGGGAAGTTGAATTTTAAATCTAGTCAGGAAGAACAAGCTAATAACTTTCGTAAGATGCTTATCGCTATTGCTAAGGACATGCGAGTAGTATTAGTGAAACTTGCTGATAGATTGCATAACATGCAAACCTTGCAGCATTTAAATGACGAGAAGCGTTATCGTATTGCCAAAGAAACCTTAGATATATTTGCTCCTCTAGCTAATCGTTTCGGTTTACATGCAATTAAAACTGAATTAGAAGATCTATGCTTTAAAAACCTATATCCTGATGAATTTAAGAAAGTAAAAGAGTTAGTAAGTAGCAAAAAAGAAGAGCGCGAAGCACAGATCAAAGTTACTCAGCAGAAGATACAGCAGTCCTTACTAAAACATGGTATCCGTGCGGAAATCTACGGTAGGGCTAAGCATTTCTACGGTGTGTTTCAAAAGCTTAGACGTCCTGGTACTAATACGATAATTGATGACGAGGAAGAATTACAGATCTACGATTTATTGGGAATCAGGATCGTTGTGGATGATATCAAAGACTGCTATGCAGCTTTAGGATTGGTGCATGAGAGTTTTAGACCAATGCCTGGTAGATTTAAAGATTACATTGCTGTCCCCAAAAGCAATCTCTATCAGTCTTTGCACACGACTATCATTAATCCTTTCGGTAAGCCACTTGAAGTCCAGATCAGAACTCATGAAATGCATGATATTGCAGAGAACGGTATTGCGGCGCATTGGAATTATAAAGAAGGTGGAGCTTCAACTGAAGCCGAAAGTAAGGAAATAGAAGAGTTAACATGGATTAGGCAACTGATCTCCTGGCATACGGATGTGGAGGATGCGACAGAGTATGTTGATACTGTTAAGAAAGATATTCTGGGGCAGGAAGTTTATATACTAACCCCCAAAGGCGATGTTTTCACTCTACCAGTGGATTCCACGCCTATTGATTTTGCGTATAAGATTCACTCTAAGATTGGTGATACTTGCACTGGAGCGCGTGTCAACGACAAGATTGTACCGATAAACTATAAATTACAAAATGGTGATTTAGTAGAGATCATCACTGCGAAGAATGCTCATCCAAATTTAAGTTGGTTGAATTTTGTTAAAACTAATCAAGCCAAACATAAAATCAAATCATGGTATAAATTGCAAAACAAAGATAGGCACTTGGTTATAGGCAGGCAGATGCTTGAAGAGAATTTTGGCAAGGAAGGGTTTGAGCAGTTTATGCAATCTGCAGAACTTAAATCTGTTGCTGAAAGGCTTAACTATAAAGAGTCTGAAGATTTAATCGCAAGCGTTGGTTCTGGTGATACTACAGTAGCGCAGGTAATGCATAAGCTTCAGGGCACTAAGTATGGTGAACAAAAAGATGAAGATGAACTAGAAAAACTTCATAAAATTAAGCCGCGTCGTGCTGCAACTAGAGGTGATGAAGCGGAGATTCCTGAGTTAGATGGTTTGCTTTATAATATCGCTAAATGTTGCATGCCGATTCCTGGGGAACCCGTTACTGGAGTGATTTCTAAAGGTAAGGGTATCACGATACATCGTTCTAGTTGTCATAATTTAAAGCAGGTTGAAGATGATCGTATAATGCAATTGAACTGGAATATTAAGGGTGAAAAAGTTTATCCGACTAATGTAAATATTGAAGTGATAGATAGAGTTGGTATTGTAAAAGATATACTTACTTTAGTTGCAGATGCCGGTATCAATATTAGTGATGTAAAAGTAAAAGAGCGACCAACTTCTAATACTGCTTTGTTGCGCATGATCTTGAATGTTCGCGGGCAAGATGAGCTTAATAAGATTATGGTGACAATCAACAATCTATCCGATGTGCTTGCGACGGAAAGGATTTAATTAATACGCAGCCGCTGCGTGAAAGTGGACGGTCTTCAAGATATTCCCTGTGCATCTTCGAGGAATTTAATTATATTTTTTGCTGCAAGTAATTCTTTTAGAGAGTTGTTTGCTTCTAATGTTTTTTTAATTTTGCCAACCCGTTTACTGATTGTATTTGTTTGAATACCATATAGCTGTGAAATCTCGCTCCTTGTAAGGTTTGTATATTCGCGCAGGAGAAAAATTTCTATATCGGATTTTAGTTTTGAATCAACGGTCAAGTTTTTTGTATAGGTCAATATTTTTTGAGAATCAAGGCTTTTGAAGAGTTGCCATCTACCCAATAGGTTTTCGTTTCCACAGTCTATATATTCATCTCTATGCTTTTCTATAAAATCGCTATCTCCAAGTATAAATTTCCCAACTGCATATTCTTCTGGACTCCAATTTATATCGAATTGGGTTCTTGCAAATTCATCAAAATTTTTTTGGCCATTAAATGTTGTTTCGAAATGTTTATATGATAGAAATGATGCAGCCTTTTGGGGGCGCATTAATTCGTGATAGCTTGAATATGACCATGCTGTAGGATCTTGAACTAGCTTGTGTTTTACGGCATTGAAATTTACATATGCAAATAGAGTTTTAGAATAGATAGTATCTTGCACAAGGTGTCTCCGATATCTCCTACTAAACACGTAACCATCATGATCTCGATATTTCTTTATAAAAAACTTTGCATAAGATTCATTGAGGAATTTCATTATTTGAGATAGAGGGGTAGAAAAAGTTTGCAAGAAAATATGGTAATGATTAGGTAATAAGCAGTATGAATGGATTGAAAAATCAAATTTAACGAAGGATTTTTGCAAAAGCTTTAAGAAATAGCCGTAATCATCTTCGTTTATAAATATAGTTTGTCTGTTAAAGCCCCTGGAACACACATGATAAAAGGCTCCATTAATAATGACATTAGGTTGAATAGACATTTATAAACTCTCTTAGCGTTGATATTAGCGTGGAGATTTTAACTAAACGTATATTACTCATTGCACACACAGCCGCTGCGTGAAAGTGGATGATATTTTAGAGAATTGTTTGATTTATCTTGTTAATCGTCCACTTTCACGCAGCGGCTGTGTATTATAATTTCTTGAATGGAGAAAAAATTACGCATTGGTATAGTAGGGCTCGGGCTGATAGGTGGTTCTATAGAAAAGCGTTTGGCGGGTAAGTATGAACTACTTTGTGTTAGTGCAAGCCAAGGGCGTGAGCATAAGCTTGAAGATTTAATTGATGTTGATATTGTGTTTCTTTGTGGTTCGCAATCTACTATTCTTAAACAATTAGGGCAAATTGCGCAAATCATCAGTCGCTCTGGTGCAGAAGGTTCTATTAAAGAAGAATACCGTGCTTTCTCGCGCACAATTATTACTGATGTAGCAAGTACTAAATTGGAGATTTCTAAAACTGCGCAAGAATTAGGTTTGAAGAATTTTATTGCTGGTCATCCTATGGCAGGTACTGAGCATCAAGGTTATGAAGCGAGTTTCCTAGAGTTGTTTGAAGGTGCAAAGTGGGTGCTTGAAGAATCAAACGCTCTTCTAGAAACAGTTATAAAGGAGCTAGGTGCTGAAGTTGTGATCTTGGATTCTGAGACTCACGATAAAGCTGTAGCTATGACCTCGCATCTACCGTTGGTTTTAAGTGTGGGATTAGCAGAGATGGTGAGCAATTATTCACCAGCAACTAAAGTTATAGGTCCTGGATTTAAGTCTATGACTCGGCTTGCTAAGGGTAACGCTAATATGGGTAAGGAGATCATTAGCCTTAATCGCAAAAATATTCGCGATGCCTGGAAAGTTTATAAGCAAGAAGTAGAGAGTATTTTGAATATTTATGGTGCAGATCTTGAGAGCGAGTTAACTCAGGTTAAGGAAGCGGCGACGGGGTTCTAGCTAATTAATATTTCGTCTGCAGGGGGCATGCCAATTAAGCAGATCGTTTTCCTATCCATGCGTGGAGTGTACTATCTAGTTTAAGAGAAAGTGTTTTGGGTTCTCCTGTCTCAGTATTAATATTATTAGGATCAATGAACTCAGCATATTTAGTTGTTGCCGATCCGCCAATTATCAGAAGAAGCAATTTCATTGCTCTATCTGTAACTTCTAAATTCCTGATTCCAATAAACTTTAAACCTCTTCCGAGTAATTCAGAGCAAGGTGCAAATTTATCTGCGACATTGGCGTTAATCACAATATCATAGGTAGCACCTGCTGATAATTTCTGCTCAAGTGATTTGTCAACAATACCATTAAATATCGGTTCTACTGTTGGATCATTAAGTAACTCCGCATGTTTCATATTTATTAAGTCTTGAAAACCAGCAGAGCGATATTTATCTAAATCTAAATATCTAAAGCTGCCTGGCGCCGTTGAGAATTTATGAATTTTCCCTGTCTGTTTATTTAAAAAACTAATAGATTTATGATCAACATTTACTAGAATCCCATCAAAAGAATTATGATCAGTTCTAATAGAAAAAGTGTAACCAAGTAATTTCTCTAATGCTTTATTATGTCGATCTATTCCATATAAGTGATCAGCTAATGAATCGGGATTGAATTTAATTGTCTCTCCCATGTAACCAACTTCGATTTGATAAGTTGGTAAGTGTTGTTTTATTGTTTCCGCTAATTCAGGTACTTTAATAAATACAAAATCTCTTCCTATTCCCGCAAATCCATTTCCAGATATTAAGTCGAAGCCATTTGTATCATTGCTGGAAATGCCTTTCATTGGATCGCCATTATGCCATGGTTCAACACAGATACTTTGTTTACGATGATCCCTTAAGCAAAATACATGATATCGGGCTTGTGGGTCTAGGGCTTGACCTTGAATTAATCTACCATCAAAGTAGTGAGCATCTGCTTCTGGATTGAAACTTTGTTCTTGAGAGCTAAGCATTAAATCTCTTAGAATTGCTTCTATTGGGCTTTTTCTCTCAACTGAGTGTAAATAGATCTCATCCTTGTCATTTAATGGATAAGTTGTAGGTTGGTCGGGCTCCTGGTCAAGCTCTTCACTCCACCTACCGCGAGGATGCGTATTTCTTGCTTCATCGAAAGTTTCAAGAACATAGGTTCCTTGATCTCCTAATTTCAGAATTCCTCTTTTGAAAAATTTTCTTCCTGACGATGGAGTGATTTCTGCAATAAAATCTCCACCTACACTCGCTTTAACTTTATCTTTGTCATTAAAGTTAATTATCTGCTTCGATGCGCCGAAAGCAAGTTTAGTAGCTGTTTTTCTATGAGCAACTGCTGCTGCTGTCGTTGAAGATGTTACTGGTCCAGCTAAGATTCTGTTAACATCAGAAGCGTCTAACTTGAATTGATGGTGTTTACCAAAATATGCATTAATTTTTTCTGCTATTGTTCTATCAAGATTATCTTTTTTTTCATGATTAGAATATTTTTGTCTAAGAGTACTGAAAATATTGTCTTGGATATATTTTATAAATTCTTCTTTCGATTTGATCTTCGTGGTTTTTGGTAATAAGCTTTTAATGTTATTCCAAATGTCATCGACAAGATTGGCAGTTATTTTCTTATATGGTGTTTGTATTTTTACTTGCATACGACGCGGACAATAAGCATAACATAATAGATCTAATTCTGTTTTGTTATCTATGGCAATAAGCTTTAATATAGCCATTATCACTACTGTTCTTGCCTAATATGCTATATTAAGTATTTACGATAATATGTTTATAGATAAGGTCAAAATTAAAGTCTCAAGCGGTCGTGGTGGACACGGCGCTAATACTTTTCGTCAAGAAAAGTTTGTAGCTTTTGGTGGACCTGATGGTGGTGATGGCGGACGTGGCGGCACGGTGTGGTTGGAAGCGACTAATGATCTAAGTACACTTCTCGATTTTCAATATAAGTCATTCTTTAAAGCTGATGATGGTGAGCGTGGTTCTCGTAAAAATAGTTATGGTAGAAGTGGTGAAGATCTGACTATCAGAGTGCCAGTGGGCACTATTGTGCGCGATCCAGATAGAGACATTATTATTGGTGACCTTCGAGAGGATGGACAAAAATTATTAGTGGCACAAGGTGGTCGTGGAGGCAGAGGCAACACTAAATTTAAATCTAATAAAAACAGGGTGCCAAGTTTCTCTGAGCCAGGAGAACCAGCTATAGAGAGAGATCTAGAGCTTGAGTTGAAATTAATTGCTGATGTAGGAATTATTGGATTCCCGAATGCCGGTAAATCTACGATGATTTCTAAACTCAGTGCAGCTAAGCCTAAGATTGCTGATTACGCGTTTACTACTATTGCTCCGAACTTAGGAGTGGTGCAGCAAGAAGATGGTGGAGCCTTCGTTATGGCTGATATACCTGGTCTAATAGAGGGTGCTAGTGAAGGTGTAGGTTTAGGGCATGCTTTTTTGAGACACGTAGAACGCACTCGCTTATTGGTTCATGTGGTAGATGTCTGGGGATTGATGGGAACGAATCTTGATCAATTCAAACTTAAGACTTTTGAAAATCCTTTAACGAATTTTACTCAAGTAAATTATGAGCTTTATAACTACAGTCCAGAGCTTGCTAAAAGAAAGCAAGTAATAGTTTTGAATAAGATAGAAGGTTATCCAGATGAGGATTTGGTGAAACTAATTAAAGAGTTTGAAGAATATACAGGATTGAAGCTTGATAGCTTTAATGAAATAGAAGGTGGAACTTTACCTGAATCGAGTGCTATAGGTTTGTTTGCTGTCTCTACTTTAAGTGGTGAAGGGTTTAATGCTCAGCATCAACGTTATGACAATGGTTTGCGTAAGGTGCAGAGATTTGTAGAGCAGGCTTTGGTATTACTTCCTCGGGATATGCATGCAGAACTTGATATCGAGGAAGATCTAGTTGCGACTGATCATGATGACAGCGCATTTACCATTGAGAAGCATGGCTCTGATGATCAAGGCATAACATGGATGGTACATTGCGGTAAGCTTGAGCGTCATATGCGTTTGGTAGATCTTCGTGACTTAGAGTCATTGAATTATTTCTTCAGAGTGACTAAAGCTTTAGGAGTGATAGATTCACTTAAATCTCGCGGCGCTAAACAAGGTGACACTATAAATATTGATGGTGTAGATTTTGAACTGAGCGAAGCTGTGTTGGTTTAATGGGATTAGCTTTTTTAGGAGGATTCTTCACTTCAATAAGAGAGAGAGTTAACCCTTCCCCTCTAAGAGAAAGGGTGATAGTTGAAGAATTTAATTTACCTAGTCAAATAGATGAAGCAAAAGAGAGACTGATTGATTTATTCTTTCATCCAAAATATGCTGCGAGTCTTAAGGCGCTTCATCGTCAAAGACAGCATTTTAAAGCTGTATTAGATAAATCATCTGATGTATCGGATCAGCAAAAAAATGATCAACTGCAGTTGTTTGATAGAACTATTTCAGATCTTTATTATTCTATGAAACGTTATATGGATTACCGTTCTCAAGTAAAAACAGCTCATCCTGTTTTATTGCGATCAGCAATGACCGAAGAAAAAGCACAAATGCAAACTAGCTTAAAAGTTTTATCAGATATGAAGTTTTGGACTATGCTTAGTCATCTGAATCAAATGATTGCTGCTGATCAGAAATTTATGAAATCTATAGATGCACCGATGATTTCTAATAAACGAACTGTCGGATTGGGCTCCAAAGATGGTAAGTATCATAACTTCACAGGTCTATTTGCTTCTTTGTTAGGTAGAGAAGTGCATACTGATAACTATGTGCAAGTTGTTAAACAATATCAAGGTAATCAATTAGTAGAAATTAAACCTGGTAAAGTTAAACCTGATAAATCTCTAGTTCATTCAGTTAGTTTTGAACCTAAGATATATCAAGCCGGCACAGTAATTCATTTACCTTTACCTTTAAATACTGTTGCAGAATTAGACCTTGATCAGAAATTTCAACATAGTTTTGATGGTAGAACTTTAATAGTTCATGAAACTACACCTTTAACTAATATTAGGTTGAAATTGTTTGAAGCTAAAAACCCCGTTTTTAAATTAGCACCAATAGAGCAGCTTGCACCTGATAATGATCTTGCTAAATTGTATCTTAGCGAAGCTAATCCTAAAGCAGCTTTGCAAAAACATTTTGCTTCTTGGATTGGTATTAATGGAGGTGATTTAGTAGAAATTATTGGATCAGATCTTAGTATTGAAGAAGCTCGAGATTATCGTCTTGGCAATTGTGGAGTACTTACTAGAGAAGCAGCGTATAGTTTGAGAAGCTCATTGCCATGCGCCATGACTGGTGGTTTTAGAGCAAATGAGAAACGTGAATTGAATGCATCTGCAACTCATTCTAATTTTATTTATCAAGATGCAAGAGCAGATTTAGTTGAGATAGATCCAAGTGCGATGACTAGATATAACTTTATTGATTTAACTTTAGATAAAGATGATAAAGCTCTTTTAGAAACTGCAATGAAGGAGATTAGGGCTGCTGCTGACCCTTCAAGAGCACAAACTTTACGTCGAAGATTTGCATACTTACTACGAGACGTTCTTTTTAAAGAGAAATATATGAATAGAGCTAAGAGTAGGGAAGTTACTGTGAATGATTTCATGGTTGATGTGGCTAAGGGTTTAACTGCAGAAGAGTTAGTAGCTAAATATGGCATTAAGAATTGTAATAATTGTTTAGAACAGTTCAAGACTCAAGAATTAGATGGTATGCATCAAGCATTTTATTCATTAGATCCTACTTTAAGAGATAAACCTGGAAGAGAGTTGTTCCGTACTTTATATTCTGCAAATTATTTTTTCCATTTTGCAACGTCTTTGACTAAGTTTGATTCTAAATCTTTTTCATCTGGAGATGTGGCAGTGAATGTTAGTGCTGGATGTTTACATTTAAATCTTGATCAAATGCACACTTTAGAGTGTCTCATTAAAGCTTTGGCTACTGAGGATAAAGTATTAGAATTTTTACGAGAGATGGATAGTATTGCAGAGGTAGAAGGCAAACCTAGCTTTAATCGCTTTTTAGAAGTGTTGCATAATATAACAGAGTCTAGTAGTAAAGCTCAATTATATAAAGCTGCTCAGGAAGTGCATCCTATGGATTTCCAAGGTGTGAGCTCTCTGAGCTTACGTGATAGAGCGCCATTTGGAGAGCATGACTTTGATTTTAATTATTATAGGTCAGCTAATCCAGGTGAGCGATTTGATCAGAAATTATATGGAAGAAGTGATAAACAATATGTGAGGGTTTATAAAAATGAAGAATCAGCTAGAAAGACAAACCAATCTAGGATTGCTCTAAATATTGAAGGTGATATTGGTGCACCTAAGCAATCTATGAATAAATTGATTGAATTAATGAATCAGAGGGAAAGGGTTTTGGGGTTTGATTTAATTTCTTATGATAGGTTGATTAAAACTTATAATGAAATGGAACTTAGAGCTTTTTTAGCGAAGGGTAGAAAAGGAATCTTAGAACTATTTGAAGATATAAAGAAAAATATTTTTGCTACTAGAGTCTTTAATATGTCTAATAAATTAAAAACATACGATGCAAATGTGATGAGTGAAAGAATGGCTAAATCTAAAATTCCTATTTATGCAATTGGTTGGAAAGGGATATAGGAGTTACAGCCTCTTAAATAAATTAGTATTCAATAAATTTCTTCTGAACCCTAATCTTCTAGCTGCTGGATAGTTTTTGGGGAGTTCATCACCACAGTATGCTATTTCTGGATTAATAAAAAATCTATGTGTGTAGGATTGTACTTCAATCTTGCTATAACTGGCTTTGCGAGCTAGGTTCATAAGGATTTTAAGCATTAACTCTCTGAATTTATTGATACCATTTTGTAGAAGGGGATTTTTTAAAATATTTGTTTCATCGTAAGGACACTTACTGTATTTATTAACACCTTGTATTTGTTTAACCAAAATCTTTTTAGGATCTAATGAGCAGCGATCAAAAGCAATTAATGCAATTGGATAACCTTGATAGGTTAAGGCTACTGCTTGAGGACAATCTAGATTTATGCCAAACTCATGTTCAAATCCCGGTACTTTTCCAAACCACTTATCACAATTACCCCATCTAAACCAATCTCTGTTGAAATTTTGACTACGTAAGCCCATCAATCCAAAATCTTGATCTGTGATTCCATATCTTCGGCGTCCTTGTACATGTGATGAGATTATTTGCTTTAGATCTTCTGGTAGTGAAGTTTCTAGTTGAGATATTAGGGATTCTAATTCCTCCCAGCGTTTAAGTTTTGTAGCTAAGTGAAGATCATTAAGATTCGGATTCTCAGTAGAAGTTGCTTGTGCTGCTTGAGGCCAGATGAACTTGGAAGATAGTAATCTGGCTGCAGAATCTGAACCAGTTGCAATTCTCATGGTTAATGAATCTTATCATGATTTGAAAACAAGGGTTGATTTTATTGTGTTGAGCAGTTTAATAACAAATCCCCATCGCCTCTTTCACGGAGCGCATGGTGCTAAGAACCACTGCTCGAGCTTCTTCGGTGCCTTGGCGTAGAATGCTCATTACTGCTTCAGTATCGAGTGCGAATTCTTCACGGCGGGTACGAATTGGAGCAAGCTTTGCATCTAAAACTTCCATCACATATTTTTTTACAACCATGTCACCAAGACCGCCACGTGAATAATGTGCTTTCATTTCAGCAATGCGCGCATGGTCATCACCAAAAGCATCTAAGTAAGTAAAACAAACATTCCCTTCCACTTGTCCAGGATCTTCTACTTTAAGATGATTTGGATCGGTATACATTTGGCGTATCTTCTGCCAAAGCTCATCACTAGTGTCTTTCAAGTAAATAGCGTTACCGAGTGATTTAGACATCTTCGCTTTGCCGTCTATGCCAACTAGGCGAGAGAAATGTTCTGGTACTAAAGCCTTACATTCTTTAAATACTTCGCGTTTATAGATTTGATTAAACTTGCGTGCGATCATGTTAGTGTCTTCGATCATTGGAATTTGATCAGCACCCACGGGAACCACATCAGCATTGAAAGCTAGAATATCAGCAGCTTGTGCTATAGGATAAATCAAGAATCCCATCGGGATCTGCCCTTCATAACCTTTCTGGCGTATCTCTTCTTTTACTGTAGGATTGCGTTCTACTTGATTGAGAGTAAGTAAGTTTAGAAAGTACATTGTTAATTCTGAGAACTCTGGAATTTGTGACTGAATAAAAATAGAACTCAATTTTGGATCAATTCCAATAGCCAGGTAATCAAGCGCAACATTCAGAATATTTCCCGAGACTACTTCTGGTGTCTCGAAATTGTCAGTAAGTGCTTGCATGTCAGCAATGAGAATATATGACTTATATTTTGGTTTGCCATTAGTATCTTTTTCATTCTGTAACTTAACGCGATTTGTGAGTGAGCCTACGTAATGCCCTAAATGTAAAGGTCCGGTGGGTCTATCGCCAGTGAGAATGATTTGTGGCATCGATATTATAATAACAGAGGACTGCTGAGTGTCAGGTGCTCTACAAATGCTACAATCTTTAGCTATGCGCAAACTACTTTTAGCTTTATTTACAGTTATGGTTCTTACCGGATGCGGACCTCAAGAGGTTAATTCAAGCCCAAGTGCTAATGTACCAACTGCTAGCGAAGGTGCTTTAAAAAGTTTTCTAGGAGAGTCTTCTAAACCAGCGGTATTAAAGTTTTATGCATCATGGTGTGCAAGCTGCAAACAGTATGCTCCAGTGTTTGAACAAGTGAAGAAGTCTATGTCAGATTCTGTGGATTTCTATGAGATAGATGTGGATGCTGCAAGCAGTAAGGCTATAACTAGAGAATTAAGAATAGCTAGAATCCCTGAGACTGCGTTTGTTAGTGCTGATAGATCTACTATTACTAAGAAATTAGGGCCTATTTCAGCTGCTGATTTGACTAAATTAGTTGAAGAATTAAAGGCTAAGTAGCCCCTTAAATAAGGTCTATGCTATATTTACATAATGCCTATGACCCAAGCTAGAATTGGTAATAATGTGCGTATAGCTCCTACGGCTATTATCGAAGAGGACGTAATCATTGGAGATAATAATGTTATTTCTGACTATGTTATTCTGCGCAGTGGCACGCGTATTGGTTCAAACAACACTATACATCCTTACGCAGTAATAGGTGAATCACCCCAAGATAGATCTTTTAGAGGTGAGAGTAGCTATGTAGAGATTGGTGATCACAATGTGTTACGTGAGTTTGTTACTATCCACAAAGCCACTGGAGAAGGGGACTCTACCAAAATTGGCAATCATAATTACCTAATGGTTAATGCACATTTAGCTCATAATGCTTCAATTGGCAACTATTGTACTTTAGCTAATGGTGCGATGCTAGGCGGTTATGTGCAAGTTCAAAACCACGTCAATATCGGTGGTGGAGCGGTAGTTCACCAGCATTGCCGTGTTGGAAGTTTTACTATGTTGAGTGGTATGTCTGCTACTAATCATGATGCGATACCTTATATGATTTACGTAGGAATCCCTTCTGGAGGCGTTTCTACCAATAGACATGCGATGATTAAAGCGCAATTTAGCCAAGAATATAAGTCAGAAATTATGAAAGCTTTCAAGGTTATTTATGGATCTGGATTGCCTTTGCCAAGAATCTTAGAACGCTTAGAAACTGAGCTTAATCAGTTGCCGCCAATTCAAGAAATCATAGATTTTATAAAAGCCTCTAAACGTGGAATAATACTTAATAAGTTCAAACAAATTGGTCCCCAATAATGTCAAGTAACGGTGATAAATATTTTGAAATAGAAACTTATGGCGCCTCGGTATTGAGAGAGCCTTGCCAGACCGTGACTAAGTTTGACCGTAAGATTGAAAAGATCGCTGACAAAATGCTTAAGACCATGTACCAGCAAAACGGTGTTGGACTTGCAGCTCCGCAAGTTGGTATCAAGGAACGCATCATTGTGATTGATACTGAGTGGGCTTCCGAGCGTTATAAAGAAGAACAAAAAAACAGTGACGTTGAACCTGAGTACAATCCTTTCATCATGGTGAATCCAGTTATAGTTTATAAAGAAGGTGAGATGGATAGTCTTGAAGGTTGTTTGAGTTTTCCTGATGTGTTTTTCAAAGTTAAACGTGCAAGCAAGATAGTGTTTAAATTCCAAGACCTCACTGGTAAAGAGTTTCGTATGGAAGCTGCTGAAGATTTATTCTGTCGTTGCGTGCAACATGAAATAGATCACCTTAACGGTAGGCTCTTCATTGATATCGCTGTTGATAAGGGCATCGCGAAAGATGAACTTGAGAAACATGGTTTTGGTGGAGTGAACTCGCCTGCGCCGTTTATACTTGGATAATTATTTTTTGCGAGCTATTGTTAGTCGCCTCGAATCCCTGTAATTGGATGACATCTGCTCATTAAGTTTATGTTCGTGTCTACTTAATGTCCCTGAAAAATGTTATAATTTAGGAATATAGTCCATAAATATATTAGAAATATGGAATTTGATAGGTACTTACCACTAAAATTACCCAAAAAGCAAAGTGCTTTTATTTTCGGGCCAAGGAAATCTGGGAAATCTACTTTTCTCAAAAAACATTTTCCTAAGTCTAAAGTTTATGATTTGTTGAACTTGGATCAATATCATAGGCTTCTTAAAGAACCACATCTTCTTCGAGAAGATATTCTTGCATTAAATAAACAAGAATTATCACAACCAATTATTATTGATGAAATTCAAAAGATTCCTGAATTGCTCGATGAAGTACATTGGCTTATTGAAAATTCAGATGCATACTTTATTCTTTGTGGATCAAGTGCACGAAAATTAAAGCGATCAGGTGTAAACCTTCTTGGAGGCAGAGCTTGGGGTTATAAATTTTTCCCTTTAGTTTATCCGGAATTTTCGAAATATGAATTTGATCTTTTGAAAATTTTTAATAGAGGTCTTATACCACAGCATTATCAATCAGATAACTACGAAAAATTTTTACGTGCTTATGTCAATGATTACCTTAACGAAGAAGTTAAAGCCGAAGGTTTAGTTAGAAATTTAAATGCATTTGCAAAATTTCTTGAGTCTTTGGCTTTTTCTAATGGAGAGATCACTAACTACTCAAACATTGCCAGAGACTGTGGTGTAGACGCTAAGACGGTTAAAGAATACTATCAAATTTTAATTGATACTCTTATCGGTTACTATGTAGAACCATTTTCTAGCAATCTAGGTAGAGCATCTATTTCTGCTCATCCAAAGTTTTATTTATTTGATCTTGGGGTTACTAACCGTATTGCGCAACGAACTATTAATGTGCTTAAGGGTAGTGAAGCTGGTAAATCTTTAGAGCATTATATTTTTCTTGAAATACTTGCCTATATTGAACTTAATGAATTAGATTATAAAGTTAAGTTTTGGCGTACTCAGGATGGCAATCATGAAATTGACTTCATTATTACTAAGCTTAATAAACCTTTGTATGCAATTGAAGTTAAAATAGACTCTTCTGTAGAAAAAAAGAAATTAAAGCATTTAGTTGTCTTCAAAAAAGAAAACCCTGAGGTTAATTTATTAGTTGTAAGTCTTGATCCTAATGCAAGGAAACTAGTTCTTGATGACGGTATAGAAGTTTTAATTCTGCCCGTGAAAGAATTTTTAGATCAGTTATGGCAAGGTTTGTTTAAATAGGAATATTTAGTTGTGTTCTTAACCTCCAGAGGTCAAACGACCCCCTTGAGCTTTTTCTAAGAAGTATATTTTTAAGAGCTAAGTTTGCCAAAGCCTTTCAGTGAACCGATTTCAGGCGGAAAAGTCCAGGTGACTTTTGACCCCTTTCATTTCAGGAACAAAAGATTTATTATAGTTGCATAAGGTTTGAACGACCAAGAATCTAATAGAAGCCTTTATTGAAAAGGGTTTGATAGAAATAATTGGAGGAAGTATGCAGGAGTGCTTAGAGAGAAACGCGTGTTTGGATGAAAAAGTTAACAATACTAATAGCTTTATGCCGATAGTTAGATATAAGGGGACTATGCTCCCTGAATTTTATGTTTCAATTTTAGGGCTGATTGGTGAGGGCTATTCAAATATTGAGATTGCTAAAGAGATGGATTTGTCTAAAAGGACTATAGAAGGTGCTATTGCCAAAATTAGAGACATGATCGCTAAGCTAAATGGCGAACGGCTTACAGAACGTAAGCTAGTGATCTTTGCGCGGGAGATGCTTGATGGCTATGAAGCTTATACAAAACTGAAAGAAGAGAAGAATTCACATCTTAGTAAAGTGAAGTTGATAGAAGACTGGGATGAAGAAGATATTGATGAAGAGTTTGAAGATTTTACAGGGCTAGAAGATGAACTAGAAGAGCCTCAAAGCAAACCCCAACCCGGAGACAAAGTAGTTGATCTGAGACAATACCGACAAGAATATGAGATCACTGATTTTGAGGCAGAAGAGAGAGAACTCGTCTATCATGACGGAACGCATTATTTACTCTAGTCCCTGTCTTTTAGACTTGCCTGTGACGTCCGATAACTGCGTTACGCTCGATGAGCGATTTGGGGGACAATTCACATCTTCTGGGGCGCTGAAATGCCCAGTATTGAAAGCGCGTTATAGAGTGTCTTTTGAGTGGCTGCTACAAGAGACACTCTTGCTTTCATTAATTCTTTATCGTCGTTAATAACACGGTTATGTGTGTAGAACTGATGAAGTAATGTTGCCAATTCTTTTATGTAATTAGCTATCTTATATGGAGCTTTAGATGCTGCGGCTTCTTTGATTTCTTCTGGGAAATTAGCAAGAGCCAAGATTAATGCTTTAGTTGAACTGAGTGATTCTTTTTCAAGTGCATTAAATTTACTAGAGAATAAATTAGTATTAGTTTGGAAATCGGTTAACCATTGTGCTAATTCTGTTTCGCTAAGCACTGCTGCTTGTACTTTTGTCTCAGCAGAATCCATGCTGCATTGATCAAACTGTTTGCCAGTCAAGGTTCTAAGTATGCTACAGCAACGAGCGTGGGCGTATTGCGCGTAATATACGGGATTGTCTTTGTCTTGCTTGCAAGCTAACTCTAAGTCAAACACCATTCTATTGTTTGCCTGGCTTTCTACTAGGAAGTAACGAAAAGCATCTAACCCTACTTCTGCAATTAATTCTCTAACTGTTACTACGTTACCTTCTCGTTTGGACATCTTGACTTCAACGCCGCCCTTGGTGAGAGAAACTAATTGAATTAAAATGACTTCGAGTTTCTCAGAGTCTTCGCCAAGCGCTTTGAGAGCGCCTTTGATGCCAGGTATCTGTCCGTGGTGATCAGCACCCCAGATGTTGATTAATTTATCGTTACCACGAGCAAGCTTGTCTTGGTGATAAGCTAGGTCTGCTGCAAGGTAAGTATATTTACCATCAGACTTACGCAATACTCTATTGCGCTCATCGCCAAAATCTTGCGCCCTAAACCAAAGTGCACCCTCTTCTTCATAAGCGTAACCAGAATCAAGTAGTTTTTTGCAGACTTTATCTACTTTAGTTAAACCTTGAGCATCAGCTTGGTGCAAGTTGGTTCTTTCAGAGTACCATTGGTCAAACACTGTCCCTGATTGCTTTAGGATTTGCTCTTGAGCTTTTAAGAATATCTTCTCTGCTATTCTGCCGTAAATTTCAGCAGGTATTTTTTCTAAATTGATTTCGCGTCCTTCAATGCCTTCAACTTTAGATTCTTTAGAGTAGGCGATCAATTCTGCTAGGAAAGTATTTGAGTCGATAAATTCCTTCATGGAATCTAAAGGATAATTATTTTCTTCATCATAAGCTGTTTCGCTGAGTAATTCTTCTTGAATTAGGATCGCTTGCTTTGCGGAGTTGGAAAGTTTCTCTATCTGTGCGCCAGCGTCATTGATATAGAACTCGGTGTGTACTTTATAGCCAGCCCATCTGAGCAAGTCAGCGAGAGCACTTCCCAATACTGCTCCTCTACCATGACCTAAATGTAGATCACCAGTTGGGTTGGCAGAAACATACTCTAAAAGGACACTAGAATATGATTTGTCTGGTCTGTCTGCAAACTCAATTCTGCCGTAGTTTTCAGCTTGCTTGTGAATGCTAGAGATACTGTCTTCTAGTAAGCTCCAATCTAAAGTGAGATTGATAAATCCTGGTCCAGCAATATCGACACGAGAGAATTTATTTCTATCTAGATTAGCTGCGATTGATTCTGCGATTGCTCTTGGGGGGATTTTGGCTTCTTTAGTGAGTTTCATTGCGATGCTTAAAGCTCTATCGCCGTGTTCTGGGTTCTTGGGCAATTCTATTGCTACAGAAGCTGGAATGGAACTTAATTCACCAAGTGCTCCTGCTGCCAAACTTTTTTCTAATGACTCGATTACGAGTTTCTCTATCTTATCCTTTAACATACTATTCTCTTTTCTCTGCGCTGTTTTGCTTTTTAGCTTCTTCTAATTTCTCTGTTAGTAAATCTATCGCGGCTTGGAAGTCTTTGATGTCCTTATCTAAAGAACTGCAGAGTGGTAAGAAATAATCATCCATATAGTTAACGGCGATTTGCTGAACAAATTTTTGTTTGTTGATAAAGTACATCAAACCCGCTACCATAGCACGAATCATGGTGTAGGTCGCTTCTTCCTCTTGGCGTTTTTTGGCATAAGAATAAATTTGACTGAAGCCATCATCACGCAAGAGCATGTAAGAGAAATTAGGTGTAGATGCTTGGCTTAGATCTACAGTAAATATTGGTTTCTCGGTATTTACTTCAGGAATGATACTTAGCAAATCCAAATCGTTAATTAAAAACACAAAATCACATTCTTTAATGTTGGCAGTTTCAAGTATTCCTAAGTAAGCAAAGATTGCTCTAATGTCCATAAGTAAATAAGTGTTTAGCTTTCTAGAGTTAGCTAGTACGTGACCTTTGAGCTGTAGTTTGCTTTTACTAATGAATTTTTTCATTAGGTTTAATACGGAGTCTGAAAGCCCGTGACTGACTACTTTGCATATGCCTTGTGCTTGATTCTCTTTAATTAATTTCCCGATGTATTGTTCTTCGGCTATATCCAATCCAAATCTAACTTCATGTTTGATTTCATGTGGTAACCCAGCAAAAATAATTTGATCAAAAAACTTATGATTGTTAATCACGTGCATATAAAAAGCTAAATTGGTTTCACGAGTGGCTTTGAACCGTGCAATCTTATTAACATCTATCTTGTCTTCAAGTTTATGCCATTCATTCATGGCAGTGGTGTCTTGTCCTTTCGATGCTGCAAACTTATGATTGAAAAATGACCACTTGAAGAGTTCCTCGTCAACAGTGGATTTGACGTCGATTAGATCGATGAATAAGTAGCGAAATTGTTTGCTTCCCATATGCTGAGCTTCAAATGTTGCAAACTCAGATAGTAATTTGTTGAAACGAAGATTTAATTCTTGTCCGCTTAATTGATGGTGAGCGAAGTTTGATTTGTTGGGCACTCCATCTCTTGCCGGGAATAAATATTCTTCAAGATTTATATAAACGTTATATGCTTCAGAGATAGAGTCAGCATAACTATTACCTAAGAACTCAACGTACCTATCAAACTCTTCAATATTAGTATTTGAGTAATAGTCCATTACCTATAATTGCCTTGCTGATTCATTCCTAGCCCAGGGATCATGGATCTTGCCATATTTGCCATGCCTGAATGATCCTTGCTAATAGGTAAAATTTTCACTACGTTATTATTAGAAAAACTTGCATTGGCTCCGAAGAAGCTTGCTCTACGAACAACTTCCTGCCCGTTTTCTGGATTTTCGTAAGTTACTAAAGCTTCAAAAGCATAAAATTTATCAGCGAGTTCTATGTCTTTAACGGGATCTAGAGGGATTTGGAATTCCGCTCTTGCGTCTTTCTCAGTTTTAACTTCACCTAAGACACGAAAATCAGTCCCCAAGCGTAACAGCTGGCCTGCGATGCTATTTTCCCCTTCTTGATTGGAACCGTAGAGGACGATTTTTTTAGCACCAGGTGCTAGCACCAGAATATTTATTGGATTACCTATGCTGGAAACATCAGGTAAATACATTCTGGGCTCTTGCTCTCTAGCTTTGAGCATGTATTTAAGCATGCCTAATTCGTTGGCTAAAGCCATATTTTGCCCGCCAAATAATAATATTAGAGCTAAGAAAAAGATTCTTGACATAAATCCTATTTTAGCTTAATTCCCTTTTATTAGATAAAAGTTAAATATAGTCGTAATTCTAGCAATACCAATAAAGCATGGTGCTAAAATATACAGCCGCATGCCTACAATACAACAGTTAATTCGTAAACGTCGCAAAAGCTCTAATAAAAAGAGTAAGAGCCCTGCTCTAGACAGTAATCCACTTAAGCGTGGAGTGTGTACTAAAGTAAGAACGGCGACACCTAAAAAGCCAAACTCTGCAATGCGTAAAATTGCTAGGGTGCGCTTAACTAACGGTGAAGAAGTTACTGCTTATATTGGTGGCGAAGGTCACAACTTACAGGAGCACTCTGTAGTACTTATAAGAGGCGGCCGTGTGAAAGATTTACCGGGAGTTCGTTACCACATAGTTCGTGGTGCTCTAGATACTCAAGGAGTTAACGGACGTAAACAAGGTAGATCTAAGTACGGAACTAAGAGAGACAAGAAAAAGAAATAAATTTTAATTTAGGAGTTTAAAAAAGATGCCAAGAAAAGACGGAAGATTTAAAAGAAGAGTAGCGAAGCCAGACGGAAAGTTTAACGACAGACACGTAGCCTCGTTTATTAACAGAATGATGACTAGCGGTAAAAAATCTACTGCTGAAAGATTGTTCTATGATGCAGTTGAGCAACTAGAAGGCAAGATTGAAGGTAAAACATCACTTGAAGTTTTCAAGCAAGCGATTAAAAACGCTATGCCTCTCGTTAAAGTGAAAGCGCGCCGTATCGGTGGAGCTACTTACCAAGTGCCAGTAGAAGTTGAGCCAAGAGTGAGTGAAGCTTTTGCGCACAGATGGGTTATTGGAGCTGCTCGTAAAAGATCAGGTAAAAATTTCGCTTCTAAATTAATGAACGAATTACTTGATGCTTACAGCCACAAGGGTAAAGCAGTGGAAACTAAAGAAGCTACACATAAAATGGCAGAAGCGAATAAGGCTTATGCTCACTTCAAATAGAAGTTCTGGGCTCTGTGATCTTTTCTTGTATGACTTTGTCATCGTCGCTTTTTGCCACCTTATTTACTACCAGTAAACTGCGGTGACAAAAAGCTCCTCTTCCTCGTCCTACAAGAAAATCTCTGCATCGCCAATATAGTACTTCGCTAAAATATACTTATGGTTCTAATCGCCCCCTCCATCCTCTCGGCTGATTTCGCTAATTTACAAGCGGACATTAAGAAGGTGGAAGATGCTGGCGCTGATTGGCTGCATGTCGATGTGATGGACGGAGGCTTTGTGCCAAATATCACTATCGGTGCTCCAGTAGTGCAAGCGATACGTCCTATCACTAAACTCTTTATTGATGCGCATTTGATGATTTTCAATCCAGAGCAGCATATCCCTGATTTCGTGCGTGCGGGTGCTGATTTAGTTACTTTCCATATGGAAGCCTTTCGTTATGCGGAAGATAATTCGGGGCGCTTAGCTCATGAACTTCCTGATTCTAATTTTCAAAAACGTTTGCGCGGGCAAGAAACTCAAGAAGAGTGGGAAGCGCGAGGCACTCAGAGTAAGGATTACGACATTCCTAAAGTTCTTAGCACTATTAAACTCATTAAAGATCTCGGTGTGAAGGCCGGTATCTCTATTAATCCTGCTACCCCAGTTTCTGCTCTGCGAGAGGTTTTGAAGGAAGTAAATTTGGTCTTACTTATGTCTGTTAATCCTGGTTTTGGTGGACAGAAATTTAAGCCGGTGGTTTTAGAGAAATTAAGAGACCTGCATGAAATGGCCGCGAAGCAAGGACTAAAAATTGGTAGCAATATAGCCTCTGGTGAGATAGCTATCGAGGTGGATGGCGGTGTGGCACCTGGTCCTATAGCTGATGACTTGAAAAGTGCTGGGGCAAATGTTTTCGTTGCCGGCTCAGCTATTTATAAGTCAGCGGATATCCCTAAGACTATTAGAGACTTGAAATCCTAAAAAAATAGTGTAATACGCTAAGATTCGCTGTTTTTAACCTTGATTTTTGCTAGTATTATCCTCCTGGTTGGCTAAAACCCAGCTATTTGTAACATAAATCGAGAGTATCATGAGTCAAGAAATAATTAGATCCGTAGAAAAACCTCAGCTTAAAGCTAAACCATGTGATTTTCAATCTGGAGATACTGTTAGAGTTAAAGTTTTGATTCGCGAAGGTTCTAAAGAGCGTCACCAAAATTTTGAGGGTATGGTTATTGCTATCAAGGGTGGTAGCATCAACAAAACTTTCACTGTTAGAAGAGTATTTCAAGGAGTGGCAATTGAGAGAACTTTCTTGTTCCATTCTCCTAAAGTTATAGAAGTAAAAGTTATACGTAAAGGTAAAGCGAAAAGAGCGAAACTTTACTACATGCGCGAACGTGTTGGTACTAAGAACACAAGATTGCGTGAAGATACATCGCGTATCGCTAAAGATTTTCAACAGAAACTTATTGATCAAGAATCTCAAGCTGCAAACAAAGGCAACGAAGCTACAGAGACTGAAACAGAAGTTGCTGCTGCTTAATCTATGAAGAATAATCTAATACCTATAACCATCTTAGCTACCTTGATGTTGCTATGTTATATGGGTTATGTGAGGGCACAGGCTAATAAAGGAGAGGCTCCGGCTGCAGTACAGGCGGACAAGAAAAAAATGGAATCAGAATTAGTAAAAGAAGTAGACGCAAAGCAACAACACAAAAACCCTGTAGTGTTGATGGAGACTGACAAAGGTCCTATTGAAATAGAATTATTCATGGACAAGGCACCAATTACTGCTGGTAACTTTAAAGATTTAGTAGAAAGAAAATTTTATAACGGACTAACGTTTCATAGAATTATCCCTGGTTTCGTAGTGCAAGGTGGTTGCCCTAAGGGTAACGGTACCGGTAATTTCGTTGATCCTGAAACTAAGCAAACAAGATATATTAAACACGAATGGTCAAAAGAACTTAGCCACAATAAAGCTGGTATCTTGGCGATGGCACGTACTTCAGATCCGAACTCAGCTAGTTCGCAATTCTTTATCGATTTAGCTCCTCTGCCATCATTGAATCCAGGTGGAGTAGATCCTTATGGCTATGCTGTTTTTGGACAAGTAATTAAAGGCATGGATGTAGTAAATAAGATTGTTCAAGACAATGTTGCTCCTTATCCAGGTTCTGATGGTACTGCTAATCCAGTGAAAATCACTTCTGCAAAGGTTCTATAGATTCTTGCTTAAATTAGCGACTTCTTAATAGCATTGATAACTGCTTCAGTTTTGCTTTTGGCTTGGAGTTTTCTGAGAATGTTTTCGATACGCAATTCGATGTTGTGAATATTTACGGTCATAACATTGGCGATCTCTAAATCCTTGAAACCTTCTACCATGAGTCTGAGTATTTCGATCTCTTGTTTGCTGAGATTAGTCATTGAGTCTAGTCCTTTTACTGAGTAAAAAATTCTAACTGGATTTAGCTAATTGTAATGTTTCGAAAAGGAAATGTCCAGTTTCCTGGATTTTTATTTTCTTCAATATATCAAGCTGTTAGCGTGTCACCTAAAAAGCAAATTAGACGCGATATAGGTAAATATATAAGGAAGCTTCGCCTTGAACATAGGATGTCGCTAAATGAAGTTATCGCATATTTATCACTTTATAGAATTGAATGTTCTAAATCCAATTTAAATAGAATCGAAATTGAAAACACACCGGTGCGCAGCGATATTTTAGCTGGTTTGGCATTAGTGTTTGAAACTAGCACGGATAGTATCGTTTATAGACAAGGCAAAGAAAAGGCTTAAGGATATAATCAAGTAATGTTCACTGGTTTGATAGAAGAGCAAGGCAGAATCCTTAATATAGAAAGAGAAGGAACTAACTTAAATATAGAAGTTCAAGCTAATGAGGTGCTTAGTGATATGAAGCTTGGTGACAGTATCGCGATAGATGGGGTGTGCCAGACGGTAACTAAGATCAGTGCCAAAAGTTTTTGGGTGACAGCTATTGATGAGACACTAAAGCTAACTAATTTTAATTCCTATAAACCAGAGGTGAAGGTGAATCTTGAAAGATGTTTGAAGCCGACTGATAGATTGGGTGGTCATATTGTTCAAGGGCATGTAGATGCTATTGGTGTTTTGAAAGGCGTAGTGAATGTTGATGGCAGCTATGAACTTAGTATTCAGATTCCAGCCAAACTCGACAAATACATTATCCATAAGGGTTCTATCGCTCTTAATGGTATAAGTCTCACTGTTGCAGGTATTGAAGACAATATAGTAAAAGTTTGCATTATTCCCAAAACTTGGGAAGTGACTAATTTATCGCAAATGAAAATAGGTGATCAGATTAATATTGAAGTGGATCAGATTGCAAAGTACGTAGAGAAATTAGTCGTAGCGCGTTGATGATTGCTTATTCCGAGTAAAGGCGAATACCGCGAAGCTTGCTTCGGCGGATGAGCCGGCACGAGGGACGCCGCCGAGCCGGTCGATACCGATAGGTATCGAAAAATCTCGCGATTATACCCCATAGCTTGCTATGTGGGTTAGCGAGATTT
>JACCDV010191624.1_pt1 | contig 89494 bp, 78 predicted proteins | sample 7446131 | NCBI WGS metagenome assembly JACCDV01 (sample SAMN15323448, study PRJNA562643) | freshwater metagenome | isolation source: river surface water | place: USA:Blue River Watershed | collected 2017-08-17 | reverse complement strand
CCTCGGCACTCATCACAAGGAGACACACCATGAGTCAAAAAGTTGCATACGTCACCGGCGGCATGGGCGGCATCGGGACCGCCATCTGCCAGCGCCTGCACAAGGAGGGCTTCAAGGTCATCGCCGGCTGCGGGCCGACACGTGACCACGCCAAATGGCTGGCCGAACAGAAAGCCCTGGGTTACACCTTCTACGCCTCGGTGGGCAACGTCGGTGACTGGGACTCGACCGTCGCGGCCTTCACCCAGGCCAAGGCCGAGCATGGTCCCATCGATGTGCTGGTCAACAACGCCGGCATCACCAAGGACCGCATGTTCCTGAAGATGACCAAGGAAGACTGGGATGCGGTGATGAACACCAACCTGGACTCGATGTTCAACGTGACCAAACAGGTCGTGCCCGACATGGTCGAGCGCGGCTGGGGTCGCATCATCAACATTTCCTCGGTCAACGGTGAAAAAGGCCAGGCCGGCCAGACCAATTACTCGGCCGCCAAGGCGGGCATGCACGGTTTTTCGATGGCGCTGGCGCAGGAACTGGCCACCAAGGGCGTGACCGTCAATACCGTCAGCCCCGGCTACATCGGCACCGACATGGTCAAGGCCATTCGCCCGGATGTGCTCGAGAAAATCGTGGCCACCGTGCCGGTCAAGCGCCTGGGCGAACCCAGTGAAATCGCTTCCATCATCGCCTGGCTGGCCAGTGAGGAGGGCGGCTACGCCACCGGCGCCGACTTCTCGGTCAACGGCGGCCTGCACATGGGCTGATGGCGCGGCCTTCGTCCGAGCCAACCCCGCCTCGGCGGGGTTCTTTGTTTGCAGGCGGGGATAATCTGCGGATGTCCGAGATTGCCCCCCACTGGAGTCCCTGGCGCCTGTCGGTTGCGCCCATGATGGACTGGACCGACCGCCATTGCCGGTTTTTCCACCGCCTGCTCACCCGCCACACCCTGCTCTACACCGAGATGGTGACCACCGGCGCGCTCACGCATGGCAGTGTGCAGCGCCACCTGCGTTTCAATGCCCAGGAGCATCCGGTCGCGCTGCAGATCGGCGGCAGCGAAGCCGCCGATCTGGCGATGGCCGCCAGGCTGGGTCAGCAGTGGGGGTATGACGAGATCAACCTCAACTGCGGCTGTCCCTCGGACCGGGTGCAGCGCGGGGCTTTCGGCGCCTGCCTGATGAAGGAACCGCGCACGGTGGCCGACGGGGTCAAGGCCATGCGCGATGCGGTGGACATTCCGGTCACCGTCAAGCACCGCATCGGCGTGGACCGGGTGGAAAGCTACGACTTCGTGCGCGACTTTGTCGGCACCGTCAGCGAAGCCGGGTGCGAGGTCTTCATCGTGCATGCTCGCAACGCCTGGCTCGATGGCCTGTCACCCAAGGAAAACCGTGAAATCCCGCCGCTGCGCTACGAACTGGCGTACCGTCTCAAGCGGGACTTTCCGCAACTGAACATCGCTGTCAATGGCGGCATCAGGACGAACGTGCAGATCGCCGAACACCTGCAGCACGCCGATGGCGTGATGGTCGGGCGCGAGGCTTACTACAACCCCTGGCTGCTCTCCACCTGGGACGCCACTTTCTTTGGTGACCCGCACCCGATACCCTCGCGCGAGGCAGTGGAGGAGGCGATGGTCGATTACATGGAACGGGCCCACGCCGAAGACGGCTGCCCCTGGTATGCCATTGCCCGCCACATGCTGGGCCTCTACCACGGGCAGCGGGGCGGACGTCTGTGGCGCCAGGTCTGGAGCAACCACCGACTCAAGCCGCTGCCGCCGCGCGATGTCTGGCGCCAGGCCCGCACCGCCCTGGAGGGGGCCATCGACCGCGGCGAGGAGATCCGGGCCTGAGCCGCAGCGGCATCAGGACGCCGGTTGCAGCAGCGCCTGCGAGCGTTGCTGGAACAGGGTCTGCACACCGCGGGTGATGACTTCCGTCACTTCGGCCGGGAAGGCCTGCAGCAGGGACTCTGCCCGCGCGGTGTCGGCAAAGAAAGCCTTGGCCTGCTCATGCAGGGCGAGCGTGCGCGCGTAGCCCATCTGCCGGACCAGGTAACTGGCCACGGGGGAGTGCCTGGCATCGTGCACGGAATCGGCGGTGCGGCCCGACTCGAGCAGCAGCACCACCATGCTCTGGACCGCATTGGTGGCAGGCGGTGTCTGCTGGCCTGACGGCAGCAGGTGTTCGAGCTGGGGGCCGGCATCCTGCTGGGCGGAGAGTTTGCCCATGAGGCTGGCCAGCGACACGCTGGTGCCGATGCGCAGCGACAGTGCCTCCAGCAGGCCGACGGAGACCAGTTTGATGCGCAGGTAGTCGCAGGCCACCTGCAAATTGCGCTGGGTCAGTGCCAGGCGTTGCTGGTGGGTGTCGGCGTCGGGCTCAGCGCCGTAGCGCCTGAACACATTGGCGGCCTGCAGGCTCGAGAGAAAACCCTCCATTTTCTGCAGGGAGGTGCGGTAGCCACGCACAGTGTAGACATTGACCTGCACCAGGTCGTGGTTGGTTTCCGGGATCAGGTTCCAGGTGTTGTCCAGGAACTGGGCAGGGTGCTCGCTCGCAAAATTGCCGACATCGCGGTTGGCCACCCGCACCGCGGTCTCAACCGCCTGTGTGAGGTCCTGCTCGTCAAGGCCCAGTTGCATCTCCTGGTTCACCGCCTGCAGGCGAAGCCGCAACAGCGCACTGCAGTCCGGTCCCTCTGCAGGGGCTGCCCGGAAAGGCACGGTGGCTTCGATGCAAGCGACCACCCTGGCCAGCACGGCCGGTGCCAGCAGGTCCCGCATGGACCTGACCGCCACCACAGCGCTGAGGAATTCATTCTGACCGGCAAAGGGGTTGAGCCGCTGGTCATGCGCAAAGCCGAAAAGCGCCACCGTCATGTGCAGCAAGGGGTCCTGACGGACTGCCGCCGGATTGAGCTTCAGGCCTTCTCGCGTTTCCTCGACGGCATCGGCCAGATGGCGTGCCAGGCTGAGGTTGATGCCTTGGTCCACCTGCACATAAACCAGGTCATGGAACAAGGCCGCGATGACTTCGGTCGGTGAACCTCCTTCGCCAACATCGAAGATGTGCTCGGGGGTGTGGAAGGAGCGCCAGGGGCCGGACATGGCCTGGATGACCATTTCGGCCAGCACGGGCCAGGCTGGCGCACCCGGATCACCGCCCAGGGCGCTGGCAGCGCGCTGCAGTGCCTGCAGGCAGCGGTTGACGTAGAGCGATCTGTCCATGGGCTGGATGTCATGAGGGTTTGCAACCATTTTAGGCCGGAGATCTGAGCCCCGTACAACTTCCCCCGGGCCGGGCTGCACAGGCTCAAAGGGCTGCCCCCGGATGCTCGGATGATGTGTTCAGAAAAAAGTGCCCGGGTGGGACAGTGCCAGGCCACCCGTGCCCAGCTTGAAGCGCGAGATGCCGCCGAGGTCCTCGCTGTTGATGCCGCCCAGGTCCAGCCAGTGCACACCGGCCTGCTGCAGTGCCAGCAGGCCCCGCCAGAGCAGCAGGTTGTGCAGGTTCAGTTGCCTGGCATCGGGGTCCAGCCAACCGATGTGGTAGGTGGCGGTCTGGCCATGGCGCAGGAACAGCATCGCCGCTTGCGGCCGGCCCTGATGGCTGGCTTCGCACAGGCAGTAGCTGTCTTCGGCACGCGCCTGGGCGCCCACGAAGCTCTGGACGAACTCCAGTGGCAGGCCATGGAAACGGCGGGCGTGCCGCTGCCGTGCCTCTTGTGCGAGCAGGCCCTGCAGGCGAATGGGGTCCTGGCCGGCGAAGACCGTGGTGTCCTGCAGGCGCTCGGCTTGCCGCAGGCGGTTGCGCCACTTGCCGTGCAGGCCGGCCAGCAGGGCGGCGGTGTCCTGGCGCAAATCCAGCAGCACCGTCGCGTCGCCGGTGATGACCTGGCTCAGCCGCCCCGTGTCTGCCGGCTTGAACCCGGGGTCGGCCCCGTTCGGTGAAAAGATGACGGCCCGCAGCGCTCGCACGGGGACGGACTTCTTGAGTGCCAGCAGGGCCGCGGCCCGCGTCTGTGCTCCGACATCCGGTAACCAGACAGGCCCCCTGCTGCAGGAGGCCAGACCGATGTAGCCCAGCAGTCTGCGTGTGATGAACTGGGCCTGGCCTATGCATCGCCCATCGATCAGGATGCGCGCGCGCTGCACCCCCAGACCCTGCGCCTGCATCGCCTGGCCGTAAGCCCAGGACTGTTCGAGCAGGCGCGGCTGCGCCGCTGCAAAGCCGTCCCAGCTTTCCCTTATGCTGTCGTTCCAGATCAACTGCATGCCGGCATCATAGACATGACAGACAAACCGGATCCCCGCCACGGGCGTCCCGCATGGCCCAAGCCCCGGCTGACCCGCGCCGCCTGGCTCTGGATCGTGCTCTATCTGGGCGTGCCTGTGCTGGTGCTCGGGGGGCTGCTCGATGCCCTGGTGTGGTGGTTCAGTGGCCAGTGCACCGGCATCTGGTGCTGGTTCTGAGCCCGGCCCGGCCCCCCGCTTGACCCTGCCGACTTGCAGCAGGCTGACAGAAGCGACCTGCTGGTGGGCGGGGTTTTCCTCAGATCAGAGTAATGCTGTTTTTGTCGATTTTGTTGATTTCTTGACTAGAATCAACGGAGGGCCCCGCCTTTGCCGGGCCATGGCCAGGAGCGTGTTTTGAGCAAGAGGCAGATTGTCCCGACCCAGCAGGAAAAGTTGATGGATGCCGATGAAATCATCGTCTCCAAGACCGACCTCAAAGGCCGCATCACTTACGGCAACAGCACCTTCATGAAATATGCCGGGTTCCCGGAAACGGACCTGATCGGCATCCAGCACAACATCATCCGGCACCCCGACATGCCGCGTGGCGTGTTCAAGCTGTTCTGGGACACGCTGCACGAGGGGCAGGAGATCTTCGCCTTCGTCAAGAACATTTCCATGGACGGCAGCCATTATTGGGTGCTGGCCAACGTCACCCCTTCGGTGGACGCCCAGGGCAACACCCTCGGCTACTATTCGGTGCGGCGCAAACCCAACCCCCAAGCCACCACGGTCATTGCAGGCCTCTACCGCGACATGCTGGAGGCCGAAAGCCGGGCTGGCAGCCGCGATGCCATCGAAGCCTCCACGCAGATCCTCCACCAATTCCTGAAATCCAAAGGCCAGACCTATGAGCAAGCGGTCCTCACTCTCCAGTCCCTTTAAGCTGAGCACGCCGCTGGCGCTGCTGAGCTTGTCGGTGCTGGCCTTGCTGGCCAGCATCGGCCTCGCGCAGCAAGCGGGCTGGAACGGCTGGCCTCTTGGCCTGCTGGGCCTGGTGGTGTTGGTGGTCGCGGCCGCCTGGGCCGGTTTCGCTCGTGAACAGGCCCTGATTGCCCAGATCGATGAGGTGCTGGGCGATGCGGCCAAAGGGCAGCTCGAAAAGCGCCTGGTCCTGATTCCGGCCGGCCACCGCCTCGAGCGCGCCGCCACGGGCATCAACGACGTGCTCGACCAGGTCGAGGCGGTCCTGCGCGAGTCCCTCACCGTGGTCAAGCGCATGGGCGATGGCGACTTCAGCCGCGAGCCCCAACTCGCCGGCCTCAATGGCATTTTCCCGGTCATCCTCAGGAACATCGGCCAGGTCCAGTCGCGTGTGCACCAGACGGTGACCCTCCTGCGCGACGGCATGAACGCCCTGGCCCAGGGCGATTTCGCCCACCGGATCGATGCCGGACAGTCGGTCGGGGAATACCGCCAGATTCTGGACAACGCCCAGCATGCGATCGTGTCCCTGGACCAGATCCTGGGTGAGGCGGTGCAGGTCATCGGGCGCATGGCCCAAGGTGACCTGACCGGCCGTGTCCAGTCCCAGGGCAATGGCAGCCTCAACCGCCTGCGCAACGACATCAACCAGTCGCTCGACGCCATGGCGGCTGCCATGTCTTCGATTGCCGCCAACGCCCGCCAGGTGGCTTCGGCTTCTTCCGAGACCAGCCATGCCATCGGGCAGATCTCCGACGGGGCCCAGAACCAGACGATCGCCATCGACCAGGTGGCCACCGCCGTCCGCCAGACCGCCAATGCCATTGCCGAAGTCTCCCGCAATACCGAGTCCGCCTCTGCCAAATCGCGCGAATCCGTTCAGTCCGTGCGCAGCAGCCTGCAGAAGATGGAGGAGATGGTCCAGATCGTCAGCAACATCGCCACCAACTCCGAGAAGATCAACAAGATCACGGAGATGATTGAAAAGATCGCCAACAAGACCAACCTCCTGTCCCTCAACGCCGCGATCGAAGCCGCCCGCGCGGGCGAGCATGGCAAGGGCTTTGCCGTGGTGGCCGATGAAGTGGGCAAGCTCGCGCTCAGCAGTGCCGAGAGCTCCAAGGAGATTGCCACCCTGGTCGAGAAGGCCGTGGTGGAAGCCCGCCAGGCGGTGGTGGCCGTGGGCGAGGTCAGCACCGACATGCGCCACATTGACAGGGGCTCGGAAGAAACCGACAGCATGCTGCAACGCATCGCCTCCGCCCTGGAAGAGCAGAGTGCCGCTGTCGAGCAGATCAATTCCAACCTGGGCAGCGTCAACCAGATCGCGCAAAGCAATGCGGCCGCCTCCGAGGAAATCACCGCGACGGTGCTGGAGCTCTCGAAGATCGCCAACGGCACCCGCCAGGAAGTCGAAAAGTTCAGGTATTGACCGGCGGTTGATCCCGGTCAAGTCGCCGCGACCGCGCGCCCCTTAAATTGTCACCCTCCGAGGTGACACATGGGCCGACTTCAAGCGAATCTGAGCGAAAAAATCCTGCAGGACGACGACTTCATCGTCTCCAAGACCGATTTGCGTGGCCGCATCACCTACGGCAACCGCACCTTCGCCGCCTATGCGGGCCTGAGCGAGCAGGATTACCTCGGCCAGCCGCACAACCTCATCCGGCACCCCGACATGCCGCAGGGGGTTTTCAAGCTCCTCTGGAACACCATCGAGCAGGGCCACGAGGTTTTTGCCTATGTCAAGAACCTGGCCAGCGACGGCTCCTTTTACTGGGTCTTCGCCAATGTGACGCCGTCTTTCGATGCGTCCGGTCAGGTCGTGGGGTATTACTCGGTGCGCCGCAAAGCGTCCCGCAAAGGCATCGAGGCGGCGACTGCGCTGTACCGGCGCATGCTTCAGATCGAGCAGGCTGCACCCTCCCGCAAGGACGGGATGGCGCAATCCCTGGCCTGGGTCGCGCAGGAACTGCAGGCGATGGACAAGACCTACGAGCAGTTCGTGCTGGGCTTGCAGCACTGAGCCGCCATCGGCGGGGCCATCAAGTTCACCCGCGCCGTGCCGATATATCATTGGGCGACCACTGCCCACTGTTGTCGGCATGGCTGTCCTGCCGGACGGTCCAATCGGGTTTCGACTCATGAATGCGACTCCTCAGATGCTCTCCTCATTGGCGACACCGCGTGTCGATGCCGCCGAGCGCTTCATGCGCTCTCCCCACCGGCCACCCTTTGGTTTTGTTCCTTCGGAAGTGGCGCGTCAGCTGGAGACAGAACTGCAGCTGGCCCTGGAGGTCGTGCACGGGCGTGCCTCGCTCGAAGACCTGGAGCGCCACCAATCGGCCGCAGGCAGTCCCGTGCCGCTTGCGGCTGCCCCGCGCAGGAAGGCGCCTGCCGCCCCCCGTCCCGCCGCTGCTCAGCCAGCGCCCGAGCGGACCGCTGATCCGGCAGCACCCGCGCGGCCGCGGCAGAAAGTCAGTGCAGAAGGCGCTGGCGAGAAGAACATCTACGAGCCTGGACAGGTGCTGTTCAACAAGGGCGACAAGGCCGACCACCTGGCCATCATCCTCGAGGGCCAGGTCGAAATCTTTGATCCGGCCGACAACAAGACCATCGCCACCCTGGGCGCCGGCGCGTCGTTTGGTGAACAGGCCATCCTGGAGGGCGGGGTGCGCGGCGCCTCCGCACGCGCCAAGGACCAGGTGACCTGCCTGGAAATCAGCACAGCGCCCCTGCGGGCCATCCTCAAGTCCGACCCCGGCATCCTCACGCCGATCGTCGAAAGCCTGCTGCTGCAGCTCAACATGGTCAACAAGATCTCCAAACTGGAAAAGAGCGAGGAGGAGGTGTACTCCTACGAGGTGCTCAGCCAGAGTCGCATGTCCACCATGCAGCTGCAGAACCTGTTGACCGAGATCTACAACACCGGCGACACCAAGGGCCTCTCCAGCGAGGGCCTGATGTTCCTCAAGCTGCAGGCCTCCGACAAGCTCAAGACCTCGGCACAGCCTGCCGGCGAGCGCCTGGCGACTGCGGGCGAGGACAACTTTGCCTCCGCCTACATCGTGGTCGAAGGCCATGTCGACGCCGAAAGCCCCCAGTACCGCTACAGCCTGGGTCCGGGCAGCGTGCTCGGCCTGGCCGAAGGCTTGACCGATGCGGCCCTGACCTGGACCCTCACGGCGCAGGACCATGTCACGGTCATGGAGATTCCCATCGACAAGGCCTTGCGGGGTCTTGAGCATGCCAACCCGGGCATCCGGGGCATTGTTCGCTACACTGCTGACAGGATTCTCGATCTGCAGAAAAGGCTTTGATGGACAAGGAACCCTTCATCATCAAAAGCGGCAAAGGGCACTCTGTCGAAATCGAACAAGGCTCGACCCATGCCCGCCGCAAGAGCAATGTGGTTGCCCCCCAGGACGAGGCCCACGAGGAGCGTGTCGTCAAGGAGTCGGTGCAGGAGGAACGCAAACTCGCCGACCTGGGCGCGCAGGGCGTCGACGTGGAGCCTGGCCCGGCTGCGGCCACCGTGGCAGAACAGGCCGAAACGTCCAGTACGGGTGGGCGAGCCTCCCAGGTCGACGTGCCTGACGGCGACCCGGCTGCCGCAGGCCAGTCGGGCGTCCAGGTGGAGTCGGTCGCAGCCGGTGCGGCCCAGGATGGGCCGGTGATGGTGCTGGAGGCCCGCGCCGAAGAAGACGCCAAGGCCGCCAAAGGCGACATCGCATCCGACCGCTACCTCTCCGGCGATGCATCGCGCGACCGCCAGGACGATGCGCGTGGCCCCAAGGAGGAGGTGCTGGCCGACCGCTTTGCCTCGGACCAGCCCGAGACCCCGCCCGATGAGGACCTGCGTGGAGGACCGCCCGAGCAGGCGCTGACCAACCGCCAAAAGGTCGAACTGATCCAGGCCCAGGCCAACCGCATCCAGATCGAGCAGGCCGAATCCGCTCCGGCCGAGTTGGTGGTGGAGCGCCATGCCCGGGACCGGGCCACGCAGCCCACCTTCTCCTCAGAGCCGGAGCCGGTGGCAGCGCCTGCCATTGTCGAGGACGACAAACCGCTGGTCGGACTGGCCGTGGCCAGTGAAGGTCTGCCGCCCGAACTCGAGGGCAATCTGGGGTTCGCCCCGGCTGCCGCCCCGCAGGCGCAAGAGTCCGGCCTGCTTGCGCGCGTGCGGGCACTGCGCAGCAACATGTCGGTGACGGACGACCGGCTCTCCAAGCTGCAGAGCAAACCCCCCATCAAGCCTTGAGGCCAACACCTGCCGGCTGTTGCGGCAGGCGAACGCCCTGAGGGGGCAGTTGATCAGAGGTGAAAGCGGCTGACTTCCTGCCGGGTGGCGTCGGCGATGCGGGCGAGCTCCATCACGGTGGCAGTGATTTCTTCCGAAGCGGCTGCATTGCTGCGGGCAATCGCATCCATATTGCCGAGGTTGGCATTGATCTGTTCGACCGCCGTGCTCTGCTCCTCGAGCGAGGAGGCAATGCGGCGCAGCATGTTGTCGGTTTCCAGTGAGCCCATTTCGATCTGCGACATGTCGGCGCTGACCGCCTGTACGGCGGTGACCGCCTTGGCGGTTTCGAGCACCGCCTGCTGCACCAGGGTGGCGATTTCCTTGGAACTCTCGGCGCTGTTGACCGCCAGCTTGCCAACTTCATCGGCCACCACTGCAAAACCCTTGCCGTGTTCGCCGGCCCGGGCAGCCTCGATCGCGGCATTGAGCGAGAGCAGATTGGTCTTGTTGGCAATGCTCTCGATGACCTCGGTGATTTTGTTGATCTTTTCCGAGCTGGCCGCAATGTTGTTGACCACCTCCACCATGCGCTCGATCTTGGTCAGGCCATCGCGCAGCACCGCCACCGACTGGCGGGACTTCTGGCTGGCCAGCTCGGTGTTGCGCGAGACATCGGCCACCGAGGCAGCGGTCTGGCGAACGGCCGCTGCGACCTGGGAGATGCCATGGGTCTGGTTCTGCGCCCCATCGGAAATCTGACCGATGGCCTGGCTCGACTCTGCCGCTGCGGCCGCCACCTGGCGGGCATTCTGGTTGATGGCGGTCATGGCCTTGCCCAGGCTGTCGAGCGAGAGGTTAATGTTGTGCTTGAGCTGCTCCAGATCGCCCTGGCCTTCTGCCGTCACCCGCAGGGTCAGCTTGCCCTGGGAGACGGCCTGCATCACCTGGCCGATGTCGCCGAGCATGCGCTCGAGGTTGCGCAGGGCCGAAATGGCTTTCTCTGCAGTCACCTGGTAGCTGCCTTGTGCGCGGATGCTGACCTGGGTGGAGAACTCGCCCTGGCTCATGGCGGCCATGATCTGGTTGAGCCCGTCCATGGTTTGCGAGAGGCTCTCGACCGTCTGGTGGACCGAGCCCATCATGTCCGCCAGATCGCCGCGCAGTTCTGCATGCGCCCGCTGCGTGAAATCGCCTTCGGCCAGGGCCTGCACGGTCTGGTTGACCGCACCGAGTCCGGACTGGAACGAATCGAGCAGGGCATTGATCGAGCGGGCGGTCTGGCCGACCTCGTCGTCGGTGCGGACCGGCACGCGCTGGGCCAGGCGGCCAGTGCGCTCGATGTCGGCCAGGCCTTGCTGGATCTCCTGCAGGGGGCCGGCGATCTTGCGGGCCACCAGGTAAGCCACTGCCAGGCCCAATAGCACCGCCAGCAGCAGCAAGGCGATCTGGACCTGCTGCATCTGCGTGAGCGTCTCGTCAAACTCCCGCTGGGCCTTGTCCTTGGCAATGCGGCTGGCGGCGGTGATGCCCTGCAGTTCCTGCACCAGGGCGTCGTAGGCCTGGCTGGACGATTGCAGCATCATGGCGCCCAGATTGGTGTCGGAGGTGGCCGCATCGTAGGCCTGGTGCACCTTGTGGACATAGTCCTTGAACTTGGGCAGGTAAGCGGGGGCCTTGCCGGCCGTGAGCATGCGCTCGAGTTCATCGGCCGCCTCGAACTGGGCGGTCATCATGGCCTGCGCCTGTTCGTCCTTGTTCATGTTGATGAGGGCCAGGCTGCGGAAGGCCGCGGCCTCCATGCTGTTGACGGCGGACTCGACTTCCTGCACCGTCTGTTCCGTCTTCACGGCCACATCCAGTTGCGCCACCAGCCTGTCGATCTCCCAGATATTGCGGGCACTGTGGAGCCCGTACACCAGCAACAAGACCGCGATGATCGCGGGCGCCACCATGATCTTGTAGGAGATACTCATCTTGCGCATCAGTCAACCTCATCAACAAAAAAAGGCTGCCGTCTATCCCCGGCAGCCTGGGGTCATGCCCTGAGGCTTACTTGTAAACGCCGCCGCAGACTGCAACGTTGTTGAACTTCTCGCAGTACATCTGCTTGGGTTGCACCGACTTGGTCAGCGGGTCGGTGAACTTGTAGTCCTGCCAGAACTTGCCCTTGGACTGGGCCAGTTCGACACGCTCCTTGACGAACTCCTTGCCGTCCGGATCCTTCAGGCCCATCAGGTCCTTGCCCACCTGCTTGGGGTTCTGGCCGTGGGCCAGGCACTTGCCGGTCATGTCGTAGACCACCAGATAGAGATCGCGGTCGACGAAGGTCTTGCTCGGTGCGGTCATGTCGACGTAGGCGGCGTCGCCCTTGGCCTTGATCGCAGCAATGCCCTTGGCCACCATGGCCACCGCCTGCTCCTTGGTGGCGCGGTCCTGCGCCAGGGCTGCCGAAGTCAGCGCCAGGGAGGCGGTCAGGGCCAGGGCCAGTGTGTGCAATGTTTTCATGGGAAGTTCCTTTCAGGAGGGGCAGGGGTTCACATCGAGAAGCGCTCGACTTCGCGGCGGGTCATGTCGGCCAGGCGCGAGAGTTCGATCACGGTGGCCGTGATTTCTTCGGAAGCCGCCGCATTGCTCTGGGCGATGCGGTCGAGGCTGTTCACGTTCGAGTTGATTTCCTCGACGGCGCTGCTCTGCTGCTCCAGGGCGGCCGAGATGCGCTGGAGCATCTGGTCGGTCTCCTGCGAACCGCGCTCGATCTGCGACATGTCGGCGCTGACCTCCTTGACTGCCTGCACGGCGCGGGCCGTTTCGGCCACTGCCTGCTGCACCAGACGGGCGATTTCCTGCGAGCTTTCGGCGCTGTTGGCCGCCAGCTTGCCGACCTCTTCGGCCACCACCGAGAAGCCCTTGCCATGCTCACCGGCGCGGGCCGCCTCGATGGCCGCGTTCAGCGAGAGCAGGTTGGTCTTGTTGGCGATTTTTTCGATGACCTCGGTGATTTTGTTGATTTTTTCCGAGTTGGACGCGATCGAGCTGACCACCTCCACCATCTGTTCCATCCGGTCCATGCCCTTGCGCATGATGCTCATGGACTCCTGGGACTTCTGGCTGGCGACGCTGGTATTGCGCGACACATCGGCCACCGATTCGGCCGTCTGGCGCACGGCCGTGGCCACTTGCGAAATGGCATGGGTCTGGTTTTGAGCCCCGTCGGAAATCTGGCCGATCGCATTGCTGGTCTCGTTGGCGGCCGTGGCCACCTGGCGGGTATTGCCGTGGATGGCCTTGAGGGCCGAGCCGACCGCATCGAGCGAGCTGTTGATGTTTTGCTTGAGACGCTCGAGGTCGCCCTCCGCCGCCGCCGTCACCCGGGGGGTCAGGTTGCCCTGCGAGACAGCGCCCATGACCGTACCGACATCCCCGATCAGGCCTTCCATGGCCCGCATCGACAGGGCCGCTTGCGACAGGCTGCTGTGGAAATCGCCGCGGATGCCGTCCATGCGCACGCGGTAGCCGAAGTCGCCCCGCGCCATGGCCGCGGTCAGGCCATTGAAGCCCTGCATGGTGGTCTGCACGCTGTCCATCGACTGGTTGACCGCCTCCTTCATCACGCCCAAGTCGCCCTTGAGGTCGGCGGTGATGCGCAGCGAGAGGTTGCCATCGGCCATGGCCTTGACGGCATCGTTGGCCTGTCCGATCGCTGCCTGCTGGGCTTCCAGCAAGCGGTTGAAGGCTTCCGCGGTGCGGCCGACCTCGTCTTTCTGGCGGATGGCCACACGGCGCGAGTAGTCAAAGTGCTCGGCCACATCGGTCACGGTCTTCTGCACCATCTGCAGCGGACCAACCACCGAGCGCACGATCAGGTAGGCGGCCAGCAGGCCCAGAGCAATGCCAACGGCCAGCAGCAGGCCACTGACCAGTCGCGCCGTCTCGTAGGCGGCCTTGCTCGACTCGTATTCGTCCTTGGCCACATTGAGCTGGACCTCGATCAGTTCGGAAAACTTGCCGCTGATCGGGTCGATGACGGGGTAGAGCGGTCCCTTGGTGAAGGCGGCAATCGCCTCTGCATCCTCGCGTTTGAGGATGTCACGCATCTTGTCGAGTTCGACCTGGGTGGTCACCAGCATCGGCTCGATTTCTGCGACCAGCTTCTTTTCCTGCTCGACCAAATAGGTGTTTTTGTAGTCTTTCCACTTTTCCTGGATGGTGGTTTCGGCGGTGGCCAGTGACTGGCGTGCTTCTTCCCAGCTGAAGTTGCCGTTGCGCACCTTGTGTGAGGTGTCAACGATGTTGACGGCATACATGTCGGCGATCACCTTGAGGTCGCGCAGGGGCACCACCCGGTCGTCGTACACGCTTTGCAGTCCCTGGACAGTGCGGGACATGCCCAGCAGACCCACGGCCCCCACGACCAGCGACACCGTGGAGAGGAAGATGACCAACCCGACCAGTCGGGCATTGACGCTCATGTTGTTCAGCAAAGCAGCACCTTGTTGTTCAGGTTGGAGGAATGACCCTCGTGGAACTGTGGAATAGACAACCGGCGGACACCATACCACAGCAGGATTGGATTAAACGGATTTATTGTTTAATCGCAGGGAAAACCATAAATATACTTAAAACAATAATTTTTGAATGCCCCGCAGCGGCAAAACGACCCCAGGCAGCACAGGATGTGCCGGTTCATTGGGCGAGCAGGCTTTTCACCAGGTTGACCAGTTCGGTGCTCTTGAAGGGCTTGGACAGGCTGGCATTGGCGCCGGGGATGTCGAGCGTGTTGATGCCGTAGCGGTCCATCACGCTCTTGCTGCTGCCGGAAACCACGATGACCGGCAGGGTCGGGCGTTTTTCGCGCAGTTTGTGCACAAAGTCCACGCCATCCATATTGGGCATCACCAGGTCCGTGATCACCAGGTCGACATCGGCTTCTTCCAGCCACTCCAGGGCCTCGACCCCATCGCCGGCACCGATCACATGGAAATCGTGCAGTTCGAGCATCTCCTGCACGCCGTTGCGCAGGAGGTCTTCATCTTCGACAAGCAATATGGTGGACATGGTGTTCGGGAATGGATGGCGGGTGTTGAAGTCTGGGGATGCGGGGCGGGGGAGGGGCCACCTCAGCCCGGTTCGGTCGTGGATTTTTCAGTGCGCACGCAGGGCAGGGTCAGGGTAAAGCGTGTGCCCTCGCCCACCGTTGAATGGCAATCGATGCTGCCGTCCATGCGCGTGACGATGCTGCGGACCATGGCCAGCCCCAGCCCAGTGCCCTTGCCCACTTCCTTGGTGGTGAAGAACGGCTCGAAAATCCGGGGCAGGATTTCCGGGGGGATACCACTGCCGTTGTCGATCACATCGATGTTGACCTGGCCGGCCTGCGGGCAGTTGGTCTCGATCAAGATGCGGCCGCCGCGACGTTCGCCGATCGCGTGGCTGGCGTTCACACAGAGGTTGACCAGGACCTGCTGCAGGGACCCGCTTTGCCCCTTGAGCATGACCAGGCCGGGTGTCCGGGTGTCCGGTGCGACCGCGATTTCAATGCCCTTGAGGCTCGCCTGTAACAGTTGCTGGGTTTCGTGCAGCAGCGCGTCGAGCTCGAACAGGGTCAGTTGTTCCTCGTCGGTGGCGCCGTCCTTCCTTTGCTCACGGCCGAGGCCGTTGAGCTTGATCACGATGTCGCGTGCGCGGGTGGTGGCCTGCAAAATGGCGGACAGGTTCTTGGCCGCCTTGGTGTCGCTGCCCAGTTTCATTTCCACCAGTTCGGCATGGTTCTGGATGACCCCCAGCAGATTGTTGAAGTCGTGCGCCACGCCGGCGGCCAGCTGTCCGAGGGCGTCGAGTTTCTGCGACTGCTCCATCTTCTGCACCATGCGCAGGTTTTCGGCTTCCTTCTCCTTGAGCTCGCGCATGTCCTTGAAGGTGACCACGGCACCGGTCAGGCGGCTGTAGGGGTCGAGCAGCGGCGAAGCGGTCAACAGCACCGGAATCAGCACCCCCTCGGGGTGGACCACGGTCCACTCGATGTTGTGGGCCCGCTGGATGGCATGCGCGCACAGGGCATCGAATTCGGGGATCAGCCAGACCAGCTTGTGCCGGTCGGTGGTGCCCCCTCCGGGGATGATGAGCGTGGGCAGCCGCATGGTCGGCGCCGTGCCGGCCCGCCAGGCGATGTCGATGATCTGCGGCGAATCCATGGCCGGCTGGATGGCGGCCCCGAGCTCCTGCAGTTGCAGTGCCGTTTCGTCGGACAGCCGGACTTTCTGCTTGGACTGCTGTGGCGGCGGATGGATGCCCAGCAGGTCACAGGCGCTGGGTGTGGCCCACTCCAGGCAGCCGTTTTCGTCCAGACACAACAGGGGCACCGGCAGCTTCATGCTCTCCTGGACCGAAACATGGATGTCCTGTACCAGCTTGTGCATCAGGTGCTGGAACCTGAAGGGCAACCAGTCGGTGATGGCGTGCCCCCCTTGCTGGCCCGGGAAAAGGTCGTCGATGGCGCTGCCGTGGATATCTTTCTTGTTCCGTCCGAGCAATTCCAGGGCCATCGGGTTGGCACTGACCACCCGGCCGGCCCGATCGACCCGCAGCACGCCGTCCTGCATGGCATCCATGGTCATTTCCATGAGTTGATGCTGGGCCCGGATTTCCTTGGTCTTGACCACCAGCGAAGACACGTCGTGCACATTGATCACGGTCTGCTGTGGGGCGCCAGAGGCGTCGACCAGGAAGGAAGAGTTGATGCGCACCGGGGTGTTGTGCCCCTCGATGTGGCGCAGCTGGGCGACCATCGCCTCGTCGTCGTCCTGGGCCGCCAGTTTTTCGAGCGTCCGGGAATTGATGACGGCCCAGGGCAGATCGGATTCGGTGCGCAGCAGGGCCAGTGTCACGCCTTGCCCCTGGTGCTGGTGGTTGATCAGGCTGATTTCGACGAACAACTGCTCGCCGCTGGCCTTGACCACGGGAAGGTGCCGACCCGCGCCAGGTCGGTGCAGGTTCTCGTCGAGCTGGGCCATGCCCAGCAGCTCGCGGTGGTGCTCGCGCATCTGTACCGGAATGAGTTGCTCCATCGGCATGGCTTCGAGCGCCTGTCGGCTGTAGCCGGTGAGGTGGGCGGCCCGGGCGTTGGCGTGCAGGACCTTGCCGGCGGCATCGATCACCAGGCAGCCGAGCAAATGCCCGTCGATGAGCTCGTGGTAGGCCCCAAGGTCCTGGGCACTCAGGCGGCTGAGCATCTGGCCGTAGCCCTTGAGCACCGACAGCAGGCTGGTCTCGTCTTCCTGGAACAACAGGCTGCTGTGCTGCTGGATCAGTTGCTCCCGCTGCAGGCCGGTCATGCCCAGCAAGGCGGGGTTGCAATCCACGATGCGCCCTTGCCCATCGACAATGGCCAGACCGCTGTGCATCGAGGACAGGATGTCCTGCACATAACGGATGTTCTCCTTGAGGGCCGACTGGCTGTGCTGGAGCTTCTCGTGGTTGGCCTGCAGCTGGTTCGTCAACCGCTGGGCATCGACCAGTGAGGCCAGCACCGACTCCCGGTTGAGGGCCGATTCCAGGGCCACGCCGATCGCGATGCTGCCCGGGGTGACCAGATCGATCAGCTGCTGGGACACGGGTTCATCGGCAATCAGCACCAGGGTGCCGCGGACCTGCTGCTCGAAAGTCAGGGGGACCATCAGCAGGTGGGCGGGCCGGCTGGCGTCGGGCAGGGTGCTGCGCAGCGCGTCCAGGCAGGCGTCCGGCATGTAATCGATGGGCAGGGCATGGCCATTGAATTGGCTGAGCAAGGGGGAGGGCAGGTGCTCGAGCACCGCCGGGAAGCCGGACTGCGGCGCTGCGCAGCTCTGGCCCTGCAGTCGCAGGGCCTTGCGCTGGATCATCGAATCGTCCTCGACACCGAAGGCATACAGGTACAGGCCGCAGGCAGGCAGCCGCAGATACTCCTGCAGCTGCTGGCAGACGTGATCTGACAATTCGTGCACCGTGTGTTCATTGCGCACGGTCTCGTTGAGCATGGCCAGGCCCTTGTCGATCCAGAGCCGGCGTTCATCCGCCTGTCGGCTCTGGCGCAGTTTTTCGAGCAGTACCATCAGCGCGCCCATCACGCTGTCGGACCGGGTCGGGCGCTGGGGCAGGGTCGGCTGCAGCTGGCCATCGGCGATCTCGTGCATCAGGCGGGCCAGGCGGGTGGGCTCCATGCCCAGCAGCATCCAGATCCGGCGCGTGGTCTGTCGCAGCCCCCAGAATGCCAGCATCAGGCAGGCACACCCCAGCACCAGCCAGACCCAGGCCAGCAGGGGCAGGCCGCCCTCCCATGCACTGAGGGTCCAGCCAATCAGGCTGCTGGCCAGTGAGCCGATTAAAAGCCAATGCACCCATTGGAGCCAGGTCTTGATGGGAACGCGTTGCGGAGCGGGCATGTGGGGAGGCAAGCAGTGTGCTTGTGGACTGCGAAATACTTGACGATTAATGCATTATTCCCCAAATATTTGGTATAAATCCGCGATAACTGGAGAAAATGTCAATGACAACAATTTTGCTGGTCGACGACGAGGACCTGCTCAGGGAAGGGGTTCGGGAAATCCTCGAAATGTCCGACTACACCGTGATCGAGGCCAGGGACGGGGAAGAGGCCTTGTCGCTTTTTGCCATCAACAATGTGGACCTGGTCATCTCCGACATCGTGATGCCCAACATGGATGGCGTGGACTTTGTATCCCGCCTGCGCGAGTCCTTTCCGGATGTGCCCATCCTCACCATCTCGGGCGGCAGCCGAGTGGTCAGCGCGCGTTTTGGCCTGGATTCGGCACTGCTCTCGGGCGCCAACGCCAGCCTGACCAAGCCTTTCAATGCCAAGCAGCTGCTCGAGAAGGTGCAGCAGTTGCTCGAAGTCTGAACGCGTCAAGCAGACACACCACCATGGACGCCATGAACGCTGCCTTGCCCGAGCTTTCGCAGCAGACACCGCAGGATCTGGACATCGGCAGCGGCGAACGTCTGGGGTTTGAGAACGCCAGGGTGCTGCTGGTCGACGACAGCCGCCTGATCCGCATGGGCTTGCGCCGTTCACTCGAATCGATCGGCCTGCAGAACATCGCTGAAGCCAACCATGGCCGCGAAGCCATCGAGATGCTGACCCGCGAGCATTACGATCTGATGCTGCTGGACATGGAAATGCCCGAAATGAATGGCATGGAAGTGTTGCAAGTCCTGCGGGATTCGCCCTACCACACCTGGCCGCCGGTGATCGTGATTTCCGGCGGTGCCGGCAATTCGGCCATGGACGACGCCGTCAAATGCATTGAGCTGGGCGCCGAAGACTATCTTCCCAAGCCGTTCAACCCTGTGTTATTGCGGGCCCGGGTCAAGACGTCGATCGACAAGAAGCAGCTGCGCGACCAGGAAGTCCTGCGCATGCGCCAGCTCAAGCGCCAGCACGAGGCCCTGGCCGAAGAACAGGCCAAGACCGAACAGCTGCTCCTGAACATCCTGCCGCGCAAGATTGCCCAGCGCCTGCGTTCGGGCGAAGAGCACATCGCCGATGCCTTTGCCAACGTCAGCGTGCTGTTCGCCGACATGGTGGGCTTCACCAAGATGTCGCGCACCATGAACGCTTCGCAGCTGGTGGATCTGCTGGGCGATCTGTTTTCCCGCTTTGACCTGATCACGGAAAAGCACGGCCTTGAGAAGATCAAGACCATCGGCGATTGCTACATGCTGGCGGGTGGCGTGCCGGAGCCGCGCAACGACCATGCCCATGCGGTGGTGGATGCCGCCCTGGAGATGTGTGAGGCCCTGGAGTCGATGCGCGAGCGCACTGGCGGTGCGCTGCAGATGCGCATTGGTGTGCACAGCGGCCCCATCGTGGCCGGGGTCATCGGTATCCGCAAGTTCACCTACGACCTCTGGGGCGACACCGTCAACGTGGCCAGCCGGATGGAGTCGACCGGCCAGCCCGGCAAGGTGCATGTGTCAGCCAATACCGCAGACCTGATCAAGACCCAGTTCAAGCTGGAGTCCCGTGGCGAGATCGAGGTCAAAAGCCTCGGGCAGGTCCAGACCTTCTTCGTGGAGGGCCGCAGGCTGTTTGGTTGAGCCCCCCGGGCAGACCAGCAGACGGATCGAGCATGGCCAACCAGCGCATTGTCCCCACCGACCACGAAATTGTCATGCGCGACGAGGATTTCATCGTCTCCAAGACCGACCTCAAGGGCCGCATCACGTACGCCAACCAGGTGTTCATCGAGTTCTCGGGTTTCCGGGAGTCCGAATTCATCGGCAAGCAGCACAATGTGATTCGGCACCCGGACATGCCACGCGCCATCTTCAAGCTGCTCTGGGACAGCATCCAGTCCGGTCGTGAGATCTTTGCCTACGTCAAGAACATCTGCAAGGACGGCAGTTATTACTGGGTGCTGGCCAACGTCACACCGTCCTTCGATGCCTCGGGCAAGGTGGTTGGTTACTACTCGGTCAGGCGCAAGCCCAATGCCAAGGCGGTGCGGATCGTCCACGAAATCTACAAGCGGATGCTGGCCGAGGAGCAACGTGCCGGTGCACGCGATGCCATCGACGCCTCCACCCGGTACTTCAACGGCCTGCTGGCAGAAAAGGGGGTGAGCTATGAGCAATTCGTGCTTGAACTGCAGTCTGCGTGAGCCCCTGCGGACACGCTCTTTCTGCGCGGGTCATTAAGGAAGTTATGGAACTGGTCATTTTCAACATGGCGCAGGGCCGATACGCCCTGCGTGCCGAGGTGGTCAGCAAGGTCCTTGACGTCTTGCCGGTCACGCCGCTGCCTTACGCCCCGGACGACGTCGAGGGCTTGGTCAACGTCGCCGGGGCCGTGCTGCTCAAGGTGGACCTGGGCCTGCGTCTGGGTCTGCCGATGCGTTCGGTGCACCCCCAGGGCAACCTGCTGGTCGTGATGACCGGCATGGAGACGGTGGCGGTACAGGTGGACCGCGTCTTCAACAAAGTCACCCAGGACGAGTCCAGCATCCAGTATTACGAGCGCAGCACCGGCACCGAGATGGTGGCGGGCGAGTTCGAGCATGGCGGCGAGATGGTCCTGCTGCTGCACGAAGGTGCACTGGGTCTGCAGGACATGGCGGCCAAGGGCGTGCCCGAGGGGGGTGGGGGCCTGATCGGCATGCTGCCCCAGGATGCGGTCTCCGGGGCGCAGGCCGAAAACCTGATCAACGACCTGCCGACACTGGCCGTTGAAGACGGCACCGAAACCTATGCGGTGCACATGAACCATGTGCAGGAAATTGTCGAGCTCGGCCCCCTGACCGGTTTGCCCGGTGCCGGCCCCGAAGTGATGGGCCTGATGCGCCTGCGTGGCGATGCCCTGATGGTGCTGTCGCTGGCTCGCTTGCTGGGCCGGGAGATGGACGTCGCGCCCCGCTTTGTGCTGGTGATCCAGATGGACGGCGTGCGCGTTGGCCTGTCGGTGGCCGACATCCTGGGCATCGAACGCTACGCCAGAGACGATGTCCAGCCGGTCTCCGGGGACGACAGCCAGCTTGAAGGTTACCTGCCGGGCACCGCGGCCCGCGCCGGCCACATGACCGGCCTGCTTTCGGTGCATGGCCTGGTGACCCCTCAGGCGATGGCGGTCTACCGTCGCTACCTCACACAGGAAGGACAGACCATGTCGCAAGCCTCCGACAAAAAAGCCCAGGCGGTGCGCCGCATGCTTTCTTTCCGCCTGGGGGCCGAGCGCTGTGCGCTGGACCTCTCGCGCGTCGACCGTGTTGAGGAGTACGCGCCGTCGGTCAACCTGCCCGAGGGGGACGAAAGCCTCTCGGGGGTCATCCAGATCAAGGGCGAGATTGCCCCGGTGATGGACTTGCGAAGCTTGCTGGGGCTGCAGCCCCAGGAAACTTCATCCTATGTGGTCGTGCGTGTGGATGGCGCCCCCTGGGCGCTGATCGTTGACCGCATCGAGCGCGTCATTGAAATCCCGGAGAAAGACATCACTCCGGTGCGCACCCAGCAAAACGATTACCTCACGGAAGTGGCGCGTCTGGATGGGGGCCTGATTTCCCTGCTCAGCCTGGAGCCATTGACTGCAGAGGCCGCCAACGAGCATTGAGGAAACACAGTGAACAAAAAAAGCAATGTCGATGAATTGATTTCCCAGATGCGCGCAGCGGTCAGCAATGCCCGCGGTGCCCAGGCGGCAGCGTCCACGCCCGCCCCGGCTGTGCCCTATACCCCCAAGGTCCAGGATTCCCAGGAGTCGCCGGCCTTGCTCGCCCTCATCAGCGAGTTGATGAGCGGGGTGGAAAATCGCTTTGGCATCAAGCCCGGCACCCTGGTCGAGCGCAAGCTGGTGCGCATTTTCAAGGACATGCCGATCAACACCCTGCGCGACTGGGTGCAAGGCATGAACAGCTGCTCCTCCGACCATTCGGAGTGGCAATCGCTGGTCGAAAACCTGACGGTGCACGAAACCTATTTCTGCCGTGATCCGGACCTCATGAACATGCTGGTCGACGAGATCCTGCCCTACCTGATCCCCACCCGCGCCAGCCACCAGCAGCTGCAGGTCTGGTCTGCCGCGAGCTCGACGGGTGAGGAGGTCTATGACTTGGCGTACTCCTGCCTTCGGGGTCTGCAGAAAGCCGGTCATGCCCGGCATTTCGAGGGCAAGATCGTGCCCGAGCGTGGCTGGGCACTGTATGTGCTGGGCACCGACATCTCCAACCAGGCCCTGCGCACGGCCCGCGAGGCGGTCTACGGCGACCTTGGCATGGGCTCCTTCCGCAGTCTGCCGGACGTCTGGAAGGGCATGTTCGAGGACGTGAAGATCCCCCCGTCGAATGCCATGCCTGGCGTCAACTACTTCAAGATCCGGGAGTGGATCAAGCATTGCGTGCGTTTTGAACGCTTTAACCTGATGAACAGCCGGCCGCCGGTGCAGGGCATCGATCTGGTGTTCTGCCGCAATGTGCTGATTTATTTTGAAGACGAGATCAAGCGCTCGGTGCAGACCATGCTTGCCCGCGCCATGTCGCCCGGCGGCGTGCTCGTCATGGGTGCCTCGGTGCAGATGCTGGCTTCCGAGTACTTCGAGGCCCGGCTCGGCCGTGGTGGTCCCTGGTATGTCCGAAACGAGGTCCGCGTATGATCCGTCTCCTCATTTCGGACGACTCGGCCTTCATGCGGATTGCCATCCGCAAGATGGTCGAGGGCCACGCCGACATCGAAGTGGTCGGCGAGGCCAAGACCGGCCAGATGAGTGTGCAGATGGCAGAGCAGCTCAAGCCCGATGTCATCACCATGGACGTCGAGATGCCGGTCATGGACGGGCTCGAGGCCACGCGCCAGATCATGTCCCGCTGCCCCTGTCCGATCATCATGCTCAGCAGCCTGACCGAGCGCAACTCGGTCACCACGATCAAGGCACTGGAACTGGGCGCGGTGGATTTCATTGCGAAAAAATCCTCCTTCGTGCAGCTCGACATCGTCAAGATCGGTGACGAGCTGGTCGAAAAGCTGCGCTACTGGGCCAAAAAACGCACCCGCCTGAACCTGATCCGGCCTGCCGGCGAGTCAGGACTGGGCCGGACCCGGGCGGCGGACACCCGCGGTCCGGTGCACCTGCGGCATGCCGACATGACCGCCGCACCCGGTCTGGTCGTGCTGGGCATCTCGACCGGCGGACCGGCCACTTTGCCGCAGACGCTCAAGACCATGGGACGCCTGCCTTGCCCCATGGTCGTGGCGCAGCACATGCCGCCGATGTTCACCAGCGGTTTTGCCGCCCACCTGCGGACCCAGACGGGGCTGGACGTGGTCGAGAGCACCGATGGCATGGAACTCAAGCCGGGCATGGTCGTGATCGCGCGTGGCGGTGCCGACGTGGTCGTGCGCGAGCCTTTTCCGGGCAAGATCATGCTCTATGAAAAGACCGACCACGCCGCGCCCATCCACCCCAATGCCGATATCCTCTTTCGCTCGGCGGCCAGCCTGTCCTGCCCGGTGGTGGCGGTCATCATGACCGGCATGGGCAACGATGGCAGCAAGGGCGCCCAGGACCTGGTCAGCCGCAAATCCTCACCGGTCCTGGTGCAGGACCCGCAGACCTGCATCGTAGATGGCATGCCCGGTTCGGCCATTGAAGCTGGCCTCGCATCGGCCGTGCTGGCACCGGCGGACCTCGGCACCCGACTCGCGCGCATGGCCGGCCCGGCCCGCAGCCCCCAGACCTTAAACTCCCCCACTTATTGATCGCTGGAAGACCACTATGTCCAAGAAGAACATCCTTATCGTTGACGATTCCTTCGTGATGCGTGCGCTGCTGCGGGGCATTGTGACTTCGGACCCGGACCTGGCGGTGGTTGGCGAGGCCACCAACGGCCTTGAAGCCCTGCAAAGCATCAAGGAACTCAACCCCGACCTGGTGCTGCTGGACATCGAGATGCCGCACATGGACGGCATTGAATGCCTCAAGCGCCTGCGCCTACTCAGCAAGGTGCCGGTCATCATCGTGTCGTCCGTGGCCCAGGCCGGTTCGCCCCAGGCCCTCGAAGCGCGCAAGTTCGGCGCGGCCGAGGTGATTGCCAAGCCGTCGGGCGCCATGAGCCTGGATCTGAACGCCAAGAAGGGCCACGAAATCGTGACCGCCACCCGCAAGGTGCTGGGTCTGTGAACCTGATGCTCCCCGCTGTTTGCCAGGAGGCTGACCGTGTCTGATGATTTCCTCGAGACGATATGGGCCCAGTACGCGGTCGAAACTGAAGAGCACATGGAAAGCATCGAGTCCTTGCTGGTCAAGGCCGATGCCCAGGCACTCAATGCAGAAGAAATTTCCAGCCTGTTCCGTGCCTTCCACTCCCTCAAGGGCCTGAGCCGTGTGATGGAGCTGACCGCCCTCGAGTCGGTCGCCCATCGTTCCGAAGATCTGCTTGGCCTGGTGCGTGAAGGCACGGCCGCCCTCGACAAACCCACGGTCGACCTGCTGCTGCGTGCGCTGGACGCGATCAAGGTGCTGCGTGACAAGGCGGTCGCCGAACGCTCCGATGGCGACAAGCCGGTGGACCTGGTCAAGGAACTGGAGGCGGCCTACCGCCAGGTCCAGTCTGGCGGGGCGGTGGCTGCCGCCGGATCTGTGCCTGAGGCTGCGCCAGCGGCTGAACCCGCGCCCAGCAGCCCGGCGGCCCCGGCGGCGCAGGCTGTGCCCGTGCCCGCCCCGGCCCCGGAGGTGTCGCGGCCCACGCCGCCGCCTGCTGCCGCGGCCCCCGCAGCGGCGGCCCCTGCTGCTGCGACGCCGCCCAAGGCCGGCGAAGGCGATCCACAAAACCGCCAGGTGGTGTTCCTGCGCCTGGTCAGCAACGGCCTGCCGATCCTCGAGCAGTTGGCCACCTCGATCGCCTCCAACCAGCAACCGGCCCAGATCCTGACGGTGGCCAACGACATCCGCAGGCCCCTGGGCTGGATGCTCAAGGCTTCCAACAACCTGGGTTATGCGGGTTTGAACACGCGCATCGAGGAAATTCTGGATGCACTGCCGACCAGCGAGAACATTTCGCGCACCGATGGCGAACGCATGGTCGACGTCATCGTGGCGTTTCTCGATGACCTCAAGACCCTGGGAGAAACCACCGGTGTCGACCTGGGCGGAGAGTCGCTGGCCCATGTGCTCTCGCGCACCCTCAAGGAAAACCTCAGTCACCTGCTGGGCAACATCGGCGGCTTCCTGGACGCGCTGGAAACCCGTGACGATGCCGCCGATGAGGACCTGGCCGACAGCATTTCGCAGGATTTCTCCCGCGTGCAGGGCTACCTGTCCTCGCTGTACCCGCAGCTGCGCTGCGACATTGCCCTGTTGCTGGTGGATGTCTATGCCCGCGCAGCCCGCCGTCAGATGGGCATTTACAGCGAGGTCATCGCCCTGACGCGCGATGCCCTGCAGTTCATCCGTGAAATGGCCAGCCAGCCAGGCAAGGACCCGCTCAAGAAGCCGGGCCTGCAGGAGCAGGCCGACCGCCTGAGCCAGCGCATGCGCGACTACCTCTGGTCGCACGACAGCGCAGGCGACACCCCGGTGGATGCGGTCAAGGCCTTCATCACCTCGATGAACATTCCGGCCGAGCTGGCGGATCTGCTCTCGCCTGAGAACACCCGCGAACTGATGGAACTGATCCAGGAAGGCGCCAACGCTTACCTGATCATGGCCCACCTGGAGTCCTCCGAAAAGCTGGCCACCGACTTTCTGAGCTGGGTGCATGAAAAAGGCCGGGTCATCACCAACCGCACCGTCATCGTCGACAGCCAGAGCTGGTACGAGATGCTGTTCATTGCCAAGCAGGACCGCGACGCAGTCCAGGCCGATCTGGCCGGCATGGATGGGGGGCAGGGCCTGATCCGTCTGGTCGGCCAGCTGGGCAAGGACCAGAACAAGGCCAAGCCACCGGCGCAGTCGGCGATGGTCAGCCCGGTCGCCGCCGCCCCGGCGCGACCCGCTGCGGCAGCCGCCGGCAGCGCTCCGCGCCCCGGCAATGCCGCCAGCGCCGCCTCCGCCACTTCCAATGTGATTCGCGTGCCGGGCGAGATGCTCGACCAGTTCATGAACCAGATCGGCGAAATGGTGCTGGTGCGGGGACAACTGGCCCACATCATCTCCGACCAGCGCGTGCGCGAACTGGTGCAGCGGCTGCGCCGCACCGAGGGCGCCGTGGCCGATGCCAATGACATTCAGGACGCCATCCTCAAGCTGGTGGACATGTTCGACGACCAGAGTCGTCGCCTGCAGGAAACCGATGCCCTGATCCAGGGGGCGCTCTCGCGTCTTCAGGACAGCGTGATGGGCCTGCGGGTGGTGCCCGTCGAGACCGTCTTCAAGCGATTCCCGCGCATGGTCCGTGACCTGGCGCAGGCCCAGGGCAAGCAGATCCGACTGGAACTGCTCGGGCAGGAAGTCAAGATTGACAAGGCCATGGTGGAGTCCCTGGCCGATCCGCTGCTGCACATGGTGCGCAACAGTGCCGACCACGGCATTGAAACCCCCGAGGACAGGAAAGCGGCCGGCAAGGCCGAAGAAGCCATGATCCGCATCCAGGCCGAGCAGCAAGGCAGCCGGATCCTGATCCGGGTGACCGATGACGGCAAGGGGATCGATCCGGAACGGGTGCGCCGCAAGGCGGTCGAACGCGGCCTGATCAAGGAAGAGGAAAGCCTGCAGTTGTCCAAGGAAGAGGTGCTCAAATTCATCTTCCGTGCGGGCTTCAGCACTGCCGAGGTGGTCACCGAGACCTCCGGGCGGGGTGTTGGCATGGATGTGGTCCGCACCAACGTGATGCGACTGGGCGGCAGCATCCATCTGGACTCCGAAGTGGGTCGCGGCACCATCTTCACCATGCAGATGCCGCTGTCGGCGGCCGTGCAGGAGGTGCTGCTGGTCAATGCCGCCGCGCAGACGCTCGCCATCCCGGGGCGTTATGTGGCTGAACTGGTGGAGGTCGAGCCTGAGCAGTACCAGTCGGTCAAGGGCCGCTCGGCCATCCTGCTGCGCGGGCATTTCCTGCCGATCGTGCGGCTCGAGGACATTCTGGGCTTCCCGCCGGGCGAGGACCAGGCCCAGCGTTATGTGGTGGTGCTCTCCGACGGGCAGAGGACGCTGGGCGTCTCCGTCTCCGAATTCGTTGGGCGCCAGGAGCTCTTCACCAAGGACATCCATCCCCGTCTGGCGGCACTGCCAGGGGTGGGCGGGGCCTCCATCCTGGGCGACGGCCGGGTGGTGCTGATCCTGGACGGGGCTGCACTTTACCGACTGGCCGAAAACCTGCACATGCAGCAGCCCCCCGTGGCGCTGGCCGCCTGAGAAAGTTCCGTCACGCCATGGCCATCTTCCTGCAGGTCCGTTCCGGCCAACTGCACTTGATGCTCGACGCCTTGCAGGTGCACGAAATCATCGGGCTTGACGCCCTGGTCGATGGCGCGCAGGGCCATGTGCAGTGGCGTGACCAGGTGCTGATGGCGGTGGATGCAGGCGATTTTTTCTGCCTGCCCCATGCCCAGCCGGTGATGGGGGTGGTCTATGTCCCGGACGCCGGCAGCCAGCCCCTGATGCTCAAGGTCGAGGAAGTGCTGGGCTTGCGCGACCTGGGCGCTGCCGATTGGGGCCGCTTGCCAGCCTTGCCGTCCAGGACCCGTGAATTCTTCGAGTCGGTGTGGCTGGAGCCCGAGGCCAGCCGCCAGTCATTTCGACTGAGACACCCGATCGACCTGGAAACTTTCAAGGGTGTGACTCCAGCCGGATTCGACGAAGAGCTCGGGCATGACCGAGTGGACAGCGTTGACCAGTGAGAGCTGCATGAGCAGGGCTTCGAGCACCGGGCGCACCAGCGTGGTCTCGCCCAGCACACTCTCCTGAAGCGCCTGCGCAGTCAATTCGGTGCAAACCACCTCGCTGACGGCCACCGCGGTCGCATTGCGTACGCCTCCTGCGATCAGGGCTTGCTCGCCCAGGCACGCGCCCGGGCCCAGGCGAACCAGGAAGGTCCTGCCGGGGGGCACAAAGAGGTCGACGTCCCCTTTTTCGATGGTGTAGAGCGTGCTGGCCGGATCACCTCTGGAGAACAGCACATCGCCAGCGGCAAATTGACGGGAAGGCAGTGCCATGGCGAACCTCAGAGACGGGCGGGGGCGTGGGAGAGGCCCAGCACGCGCGCGGCCGCCACACGGCAGATGCTGCGCAGGCCAGGCGAAGCCTGTTGCAGTTCGTCCAGCGCCTGTGCAATCGGAATACTGCGGGTGTGGAGGATGGTGTCGGCGTGAACGCTCCAGCGGTGGGGCTGGTCACACAAGCCCTCGGCCAGGCCGATGACCGAGCCCGGGCCCAGAAAAAAACTGCGGTTCTTCCAGCGCGCCACCGCCTGACCCTGGAAGATGATGTGCGCCAGTTCGACGGGTTCTCCGGCCCGGGTGATGGCATCTGACTTGTTGTGGATGTGGCTGTGCATCATGTCCGATGCCCACAGGCGGCAAAACAGGGATTCTTCGCTGCTCAGCGCCAGATCGTCCAGCGGCATCTCGCCGGTCAGCCGGTCCAGGTCGAGTGCGCCCAGCCGCAGCAGCTTGGGCATGTTGATGCCGAAAAAGATGTCGGAATTCATGAGGCCTGGAGGTCTGGCTGCGTCAGCACCATTTCCAGACCATCGCAAGCCAGCAACACGGCCGGGTCCTCGATCATCAGCTGCATTTCGGCCGCACAGGCATCGTCTCGGGACGGGTCGTGGTGGCTCAGGGCCAGTTGCCGGGCGCCACAGCGGCCGGCAAAGCGGATGCCCTCCTGCCAGGTGGAGTGGCCCCAGCCCTTGTACTGCGCGAAATGGCGATCGTCGTAGCTTGAATCCCAGATCACCAGGCCCGCACCCTGTGCGAAGACTTCGAGTGCCTGATCACGCGGGCTGCCGTGCTCATGGTCGCTGAGGTAGACCACCGAGGCCTGGCCTTGCTGGGCGCGCACACGGTAGCCGAAGGCGGTCCCGGGGTGGTTGAGTTCGCAGGCTGCAATCTGCCAGGGGCCCAGCAAAGTGGGCGCATCGGTGGCCAAAGGCAGCCATTGCATCTCGGGCCGGATCAGGGAGAGCGAGACCGGAAAACCGACGCCGCCGTAGACCGAACCCAGCTTGGTCTGCAGATCGGCCGGGGAAGTGCAGGCCGCGCTGGCCAGCGTGAGGCTGCCTTTTTTCTTCTTGCCCAGGAAGTAGGGCAGGCCCAGCACATGGTCGAGATGGAAGTGCGAGAGCAGGATCACGTCATGCCCGTCGGTGGGCTCGGCGTGCATCAGGCCGGTGCCTGCATCGATGAAGAGCTGGTGCTCCTGCCAGCGCAAGGCCACGCAACTGGTGTCACCGCCGAGCCGGCTGTGGGTCGGCCGGAAAAACGGGTAGGACGCGCGGGTACCCCAGAACTTGACGGTCAGCTTGTCGTGGTGCGCAGACATGGTGTGGATTTGCAGGATTGCGTGATTCTAGCGTTTACCTGCAGCCCACACCCCGTTCAGTTGCTTTCGATCACGCGCCCATTGAGGGGTTGCACGGGGCGGGCGTTGTGCTTGAAGGGGAACTGGGCGATCTGCTCGCGCGACATGTTGATCGGGGTCTTGAGGATGAAGAACCGGATCGGCTCGGTGCAGGGCGGGGTGGTCAGGGATCCCTGGTAGGTGTAGTAGTCGCGCTCGCGCGGCAACAGGTTGCCCGGGTTGAACTTGACACCCTCGGGGCTGACGGCCGGACCTTCCTTGGCCGGGGCGTGGGTCCACAGCGTGCGGATGCCCGGATTCTCGTTGCCTTCCTTGACCATCACGCCGATGACCACGATCTCGCCGGCGTCGTTCTTGTGGACGAAGTGGATGTTCATCGGGAAAGCCTTGCCGTCGAACTGTTCCTCGCTGGGCCGGTGGAAATGGAACTGCACCAGGTCATAAGGCTTGCTGTCCACGCGCAGCTTGCTGCCCGCCGTGCCACTGACCTGCAGGGTGTGGCCGTTGTTGAGCAGGGTCAGCTCGCCCAGCTTGTAGTCCGGGGCCAGCAAGTAGCGTGTCTTGGCCATGGGGCCGGTGATGTTGAGCGGGGCCTGGGTCTTGCCCTTGGCGCAGCTGGGAAACTCCTTGCCCCAGTGTTCCGGGCCAGAGTCGCCCTCATAGGACCAGGCCGGACCGGCATGGGCGCTCTTGTGGTCGTCCTTTTTGTCGCCCGCCTTGCTCTCGGGCTCCGGGCGGATCGGTTTTGGGGTGTTGCATTCAGCCAGTACCTTGACGTCCTGGCCGGCCGCCGCCAGCGCATTCTGGGTGGCGCAGATGATGTTGCGCTGGTTGTTCCAGTCCACCAGCTGCAGTGTTTTCTGCAGGGTTTCGAGCGACTGCGCGTCCTCCGGGCCTTTGGTCATCAGGCGGACCATGCCCAGACCCAGCATGCGTTCGCTGCTGAGGTTCTTTTCGCGGGCGTAGAGCTTTTCCAGGTCGCTGAGCACCTGCCCGCCGGCCAGCGCACCCTTGACCGCATCGAGCTGCTGGGCTTTGGGCTGCAGCGCCTTGACCCGTTCCTGTTCCTTGCTCAGCCCCTCTTCGGCGGTCTTGATCTTTTCCTGCGCCGCTTCGGCCTGTTCTGTGGCTTCCTTGATCTGCTGGGCGGCGCCCTCGGCCAGATTTTTCTGGCTCCAGGCCATATAGCCTGCACCGGCCAGTCCCAGCACCAGAAGGATTTCAAGAAGGATTCGTTTCATGTGACACCTGGAAAGTCAATGGTTCAGGATTGTGCCGACCGGCGCTCAGTGCCGTTGCAGGTTGAATTGCCGCAAGCCCAGTTCATCGAGGCCCTTTTGCTCGCGCGCATCGGCCCGGCGCTGCTGGCGCTGCAGGTCTTCGTCGACCAGGGACTGCATTTTCATGCGCTCGCGTTCGGCATCGATCAGGGCCTGGCGTTGTGCCTGTCGGGCCTGTGCCGCTTTCTGCAATTCATCGGCGAGCCGGGCCCGCAATTGCCCGAGCTGCGACAGGAATTGCCGTTGGTTGAGGGCGTCGTGCATGCCCTGGCTGGCCGCGGCGTGGGCCCCGGCCTGGTTGCTGTAGTCCTTGTAGAGTTGCTCGACCCGGGCCAGGCTTTGCTCAAGCGATTGGTGGGTCTGCTGCAGCCGGGCCAGGCTGGTCTGGGCCTCCTGCACCTGGCGCTGCGCCTTGCCCAGCAGGACGGTCCAGCATTCTCTTGCCTTCATGGTCGTGCTTCCTTCAGCCGTTCATCATTTCGCGCAGGCGCTGGCGGGTGATCGGCTCGTCCTCGGCCAGGTGCATGTCCTGGCGCAGGAAGGTCTCCATCTCCTGGCGCAGCCGGATCGCTTCGTCGAGCGTCGGGTTGCTGCCTGCCTCGTAGGCGCCGACCTGGATCAGGTCCATGTTCTGCTGGTAGAGCGACCACAGCCGCCTGAAGCGGTTGGCCTGTTGCAGGTCTTCAGGGCTCAGCAGGGTCTGCATCACGCGAGAAATCGAGCCGTTGAGGTCGATCGCCGGGTAGTGAGCGGCATCGGCAAGCTGGCGCGAGAGCATCACCTGGCCGTCCAGCGAGGCGCGTGCGATGTCCACAATGGGGTCGTTGCCGTCATCGTTCTCGGCCAGCACGGTGTAGATGGCAGTGATCGCCCCGTGGCCATGCCGGCCGACGCCGGCACGTTCGATCAGGTTGGGCAGCAGGGCAAAGACCGAGGGCGGGTAGCCCTTGGAGGTGGGGGGTTCGCCGATGGCCAGCCCGATTTCGCGCTGCGCATGCGCCACCCGCGTGAGGCTGTCGCAGAGCATCAGCACGCTCTTGCCCTGGTCCCTGAAGTATTCGGCAATCAGATGGGTCAGGTGGGCGGCCTTGAGCCGCAGCACGGGCGAGACATTGGCCGGGGCCGCCACCACCACCGACTTGGCCACGCCTTCGGGGCCGAGCGTCTCCTGGATGAAGGCCTGCACCTCGCGACCACGTTCGCCGATCAGGCCGATCACCACCACGTCCGCTTTGGTAAAGCGCGTCATCATGCCCAGCAGCACGCTCTTGCCCACGCCGGAACCTGCGACCAGGCCGATGCGCTGGCCCTTGCCCAGGGTCAGCATGCCGTTGATTGCCTTGACGCCCACATCCAGCACCTGCTGAATGGGTCCGCGCTCCATCGGGTTGAGCGGCATGCCGTGCAGGCCCAGCCGTGTGCTGCAGGCGGGGCGGGGCTTGCCGTCCAGGGGCTCGCCGCGGCCGTCGATCACCCGGCCCAGCAGTTCGGGTCCGACCCAGGCACTGCCCAGGTCATTGGCCAGGCGCACGCTGGCCCCCGGACCGATGCCGGTGGGCTCGGTCAGTGGCATCAGGTAAAGCGTCTGTTCGTGAAAGCCCACCACTTCGGCTTCGACTTCCTGTCCGTCCATGCCGGTGATCACGCAGCTCGAGCCGACCGGGGCCATGATGCCCCGTGCCTCCAGCCGCAGGCCAGCCAGACGCACCAGCGTGCCGGTGCGTGAAGGGGCTGCGCCGCGCAACTGCGGCAGGCAGCGCTCAACGGTCGAGGCGAAATCAGGCATTGGTGTCGTCCTGTTCTTCGCTGGTTGCGCTGGCCGCGCGCGGCTGCACATCGCTGACAGGCGAGGCCTGGCCGAAACGGGCGCTGATGCTGTCGCTGCGCAGGGCGCTTTGTGCGGACCAGCGCTGGGGCTGGCCGAGCAGGGCGGCCGCCAGCGACTGCAGACGGTGCTCGATCAGATCGCTCACCGTGGCGTCGTCCACCCGCACCCGCACGCTGCCAGGCAGCAGGTGCTCGTGCGCCTGCCATCGCCAGGCCTTGGGTCGGTCCGACTCCAGCTCAGGTTGCGACTGCAGCCGTTCGAGGTCCTGCGGGTTGAGTTCGATACAGACGTCGGCCTGTTGTCCTGCCTGCAATTCGTCGATGCAGCGCTGCACCAGGCGGTCGATCGCCTCGGCGCCGACCTGCAGCTCGGCCAGCACCAGTTCCTCTGCCAGGTGCAGTGCCAGGCGTTTGAGGGGTTCATGCAGGGTGTCGGGCGCCTCACGCAGCTGCAGCACCGCATCGTTGATGCGTTCGAGCAGTTCGCGCATGGCCTGCGCCTGCTGTTCGCCTGCCGAGGCCTGCTGCGCTTGCCACTGGGCTTCGGCCTGGGCCTGGCCTTCGCGCAGACCCTGGGCCCGGCCCTCCTCGAAAGCAGCCTGCCGGATGGCTTCGGCCTGGTTGCTGTCGAAAGCCGACGGCACCGCGTCTGCGCTGGGCAGTGCAGTGTCCTGCGCTCGGTGTTCCGTCGCGGGCGCGCCCGCGCCAGCGGGCATCGCCGGGCGCCAACGCGGGGGCGCTTGCAGACGACTGTCCGGCAGGGCTTCGATGGGCGCGCGCTGGAAGCCGGAATCGGCCTGGCTGCGAAAATCCTGCACCGCGAAGCCGCCGCTCTGGCGGGTCAGGTCCAGGAAGTCCATGCGGCGAAAGCCGGCAGGACGTACCGGATGCACCGGACTGCGGGCCTCAGACAAAGTCTTCTCCACCGCCGAGCACCAGTTCGCCGGCATCGGAGAGCTTGCGCGCGATGCGCATGATCTGTTTCTGGGCGTCTTCGACGATGGCGATGCGCAGCGGGCCCATGGCCTCCATGTCGTCGCGGAACATGCCGCGGGCACGTTCGGACATGTTGTCGAAGAACTTGACCTGCACCATGTCGCTGGCGCCCTTGAGCGCGGTCATCAGCAGGTCGGGTTCGACGTTGCGCATCAGCACCTGGATGCCGCGGTTGTCGACACCGGTCAGGTTCTCGAAGGTGAACATGTTGTCCTGGATCTTGAGCGTCAGGTCGGCATCGATCTGCTCAAGGCCCTGCATGATCTGGGACTCCAGTTCGGTCTTCGTGAAGTTCATGATCTTGGCAGCCGCCTTGATGCCGCCGAAGCTCGAGGACTTGGCGCTGGAGTTGTTGGCGAACTGTTTCTTCATGATCGCCTCCAGTTCCTCCATGGCTGCCGGCTGCACCGTCTCCAGGCTGGCCACCCGCTGGATGATCTCCGGCCGTGCCGTGGCCGGCAGGAAGTTGAGCACGTCGGCGGCCACTTCGTGTTCGAGCACCGACAGGATGATGGCGATCACCTGGGCATGTTCCCCCCGGATCATGTCGGCGATTGAGCGGGCGTCCATCCAGCGCAGGATGTCCAGGCCCTTGCTGCTCTGCCCGGGCATGATGCGGCCGAGCACCGAAGCTGCCTTGTCCTCGCCGAGGGCTCGCTTGAACACCTTTTCCACATAGTCGGTGGTGCCCAGACCCAGGCTGGTCTGCTTCTTGATGGTGGCGACAAATTCGTCGAGCACGGCGTTGACGGCTTCCTGCGACAGGTCGGCCACCTGCACCATGGCGCCCCCGAGGGCCTGGACCTCCTTGGGATCCATGTACTTGATCAGTTCGGCTGCCTGTTGTTCGCCCAGCAGCAGCATCAGCACGGCCGCGCGCTGCACGCCGGTCATGTTGGCCAATTCCTGCTGCAGCGCTTGCTGCGCGGCGGCTTCGGCTTCGGTGAGTACGGTATCTGGCATGGCTGCACTTCCCGGGCGTCAGACGCCCTTGATCATGTTCTTGAGCACGCTGGCCACGCGTGCGGTGTCGTCGGCCACGATCATCCGCACCAGAGCCACCTTGTCGTCGTAGGTATTGGCGGTGTCCAGCATTTCCAGAGGGATATTGGACTTCTTGGGCTTGAGTTTGGCCTTGATGTCTTCCAGCGTCTCGCCTTCGCCGAGCTGGATGTTGGCCAGGTCTTCTTCTGTGAGTTCGCCGTCGGCCAGGGGCTCGGGGCCGGCCAGCAGCAAGGCAGGATCGACCGCAGGCTCGTCCTTCTTGAGTGTGGCCATCACCGCCGGACGTACCACCATCATCAGGAAAGCTGCGAACAGCAGGCCCAGCAGCCCGGTCTTGAGGTTGGCCAGCACCGCTTCGTCCTTGTACCAGGGGATGCTCAGATCAATCACCTGCTCGGGCTCGAACTTGGCCTGCACCACGGTCACCACGTCGCCGCGGTCCTCCTTGAAGCCGACCACGCCGCGTACCAGGGCCTGCATCCGCTCGAGTTCTTCCGGCGTGTAGGGGTTGGGTTTGGGCTCGCCCACTTCGCCCTTGTCGTTCTTGACGCCAGGCAGGGGAGGGCGCTCGTTGATCACCACGGCCACGCTCAGGCGTTCCACATTGCCGGTGGCTTCCTTGACATGCCGCACCGAACGGTCGAGTTCGAAATTGCGGGTGCTGCGCGAGGCGGTGGTCGAAGACGACTGGCTATCCGAAGCGGCCGGCGGCTGGGTGGCGGTCTGGGTGGTGGTGGTCGGCGTCGGCGGCGCAGTGTTGGACAGGCTGCCCGGCACGCCGGCGGCCTCTTTCTGCGAGAGCCGGTCCTCGCTGAGCGATTCAGAGCGGGTCTTGGGACCTTTTTCGCGGCGGTCGTAGTCCTCGCTGGTGAACTCGCTTTGTGTGAAGTCCAGCGCCATATTGACCTGCGAGCGCACATTGGCATCGCCCACAATGGGGGCCAGGATCTGGGTGACCCGCTGGCGGTAAAGCTCTTCGAGCTTCTGTTTGTGCTGCGCCTGCGCCGAAGTCAGGCCGAGCGCGGCCTGGGTGGTGGTCTCGGTGAACAGCTTGCCCTGGTGGTCCACCACCGTGACATGCTCGGTGTTCATGTTGGGGATGCTGGAGGAGACCAGGTGGATCAGCGCCTGGACCTGGTCGTGCGTGACGCTGCGGCCCGGGTAAGGCGTGATCACCACCGAGGCCTTGGGCGCGGTGCGGTCGCGCACGAAGGCCGACTGCTTGGGCATGGCCAGATGCACCCTTGCATGCTGGATGCTCTGGATCTGCAGGATGGTGCGGGCCAGCTCCTGCTCCATGGCGGCCACATAGCGGACCTGCTCCATGAATTGGCTGGTGGTCATGGCCGACTGGTCCTTGAGCCCGTCCAGACCCGCCGGTCCGGCCTTGGGCAGGCCCTTGGAGGCCAGGAACAGGCGGGCTTCGTGGTAGCGCTGGCTGGGCACTGTGATCTGGCCAGTGGCCGGGTCGAGCACGGGCTTGAATTCGGCCTGGCGCAGGGCTTCGAGTGCGGTCTGCTGATCGGCCTCGCTGAGCACGGTGTTGAGCAGCGGCCGGTAGCTGGGGGCATTGACCCAGCTGTAGACCAGCACAAACAGCAGCACGGCCAGGGCCATCAGCATGTAGGGCAGGACTTTCTTGATCTGGGGCTGGTCTGCCCAGGCCTTGACGGGGGCCAGCAGTCCGCCGTTCGGCGCGGCGAGCGCACCGCTCTGTTCGCCCAGGGCCGGGACAGTGTTGCCGGTGGTGGCCAGCGGCTGGGCCGAGGCGTTGCCAGTCTGGGCCATGAGGCCAGGTTGCAGGGTGGTGGTTGCCATGTTCTGTGTCTTTCAGTCGCGGCTTAGACCGGCATGTTCAGGATGTCTTCATAGGCCTTGAGGACCTTGTTGCGCACCTGCAGGGTGGCCTCAAAGGCCAGCGAGGATTTTTGCGTGGCCAGCACCACTTCGGTCAGCGGTACGTTTTCGCCGCGCTGGTAACGCTCGACCATGCCCTTGCTTTGCGCCTGCAGGTCATTGACCTGCTCGAGCACTTTCTGGATGCTCTGGCCGAAGTCGGTGCCGGCGGCACCGCCGACGCCATTGGCCGATTTCTCGTCCATGCCCGCGGCCTGCGCCGAATGCGAGCGCAGGGTGGCCAGCATGGACTGGATGTTGGCTTGCGAGTTGACCTTGTCGATCATGGTGTTCTCCTGACCTTCAGGTGCCGCTCATGGCCAGCGGCTGGGTCTTGAGCTTGGCAAGCTTGTAGCGCAGCGTGCGCGGGCTGATGCCCAGCTTGCGTGCGGCTTCGATGCGGCTGCTGGTCGCATCGATGGCGGCCAGGATCAGCTGGTGTTCGTTGTGCCGCACAGCATCCTGCAGCCGGGCTTCGGCGCTCATGCCGTCCGCCACCAGCCCGCCGGAGCCCATGGCCATCACCGGCGTGGGGCTCCAGTCAACCGGGGCGGCCAGGGCTGGGGCTGTGGCCATGGGCAGGGCTGGTGCAGCAGCCGGCGTGGTCACTGCCGGTGCGCCAGTCGCCGGCGCCGCCGCAAGGCTGGCTGCAGCCTCCAGCGGTGTGTCGAACATCAGGTGTTCTGCGCCGATGCGGCCATCGCCGCTGAGCACGGCGGCGCGTTGCATCACGTTCTCGAGTTCGCGCACATTGCCAGGCCAGGGATACGCCAACAGCAGGGACTGGGCCTGCGGCTCGATGCGCCAGCCCACTGTCTGGCGACCGCTCAGGCACTGCAGCATGTGCACCGCCAGCGGCAGGATGTCGAGGGGGCGCTCGCGCAGCGGTGCGATGCGCAGCTTGAAGGTGCTGATGCGGAAATACAGGTCTTCGCGGAACTCGCGAGCGACGATCGCCTGACGCAGGTCCTTGTTGGTGGCGGCGATCACGCGCACATCCAGGTCGATTCGGCGTTCGCTGCCCAGCCGGGTGAGCTGACGCTCCTGCAGCACCCGCAGCAGCTTGGCCTGCAGGTGCAGGGGCATTTCGCCGATTTCGTCGAGGAAGATGCTGCCGCCCTGGGCCTGTTCGAACAGGCCGCGGTGTGCACCCTGGGCACCGGTGAAGGCGCCTTTTTCATGGCCAAAGAGCATGTCATCGATCAGTTGTTCGGGCAGGGTGGCACAGTTGAGCGCCACAAAGGGACCGCCTGCGCGGGCCGACGATTCGTGCAGCACGCGTGCCAGCACTTCCTTGCCGGCACCCGTCGGACCTTCGATCAGGGCGGTCACACCGGCCTGACCCACACGCTGGGCAAGGGCCAGCAGGTGGCGGCTGAGGGGGTCCACATAGATGGCACTGCGCGGTGCCGGGCGATGGGCGGTGGTGCCAGACTCGCTTGCCGCTGCCGCGGTCTGTTCCTGGGGGGCTTGCGCGCGCTCGTCCGTCTGCGTGCCGGGCCGGAAAGCCTCGCGCCACGCCGACACGCTCCACTCGTCCTGGGCGATCACATGGCAGGCACCCGCTTTCATGGCGGCCACGGCCAGGGCCATCGCGGCCGTAGGCACGCGGGCGATCACAGGCCAGGGCGAGGGCAGTCGTGAGAGCTGGCTGGCGAGCTCCTGCACATCCTGCGCGCTGTCTATGCGCAGCGCCAGCCATTGGCCCGTGCCCGTGGCGGGCAGGTCGGACCAGTCACTCAGGGGCTGCACCTGCAGACCAACGCTGGCCAGCGCATGCAAATGGGAAGACGTCAGCCCTTCCTGGCGATCCAGCCAGAAACCTTGGTGGGGATGGAGTGCTGCACGCATAGTGATCCTGCTTCATGTGAATGGAAGTACAGGATGATTAGCAACTGCTGTGCCAGGATGAATTGAAACCTAAATAATGCTCGATTTCTGCCAAAGAATGCTTCGGTGGGTGCGCGACGACTTTTTGACGTGCGGCCGCAGCGCTCAGGCCTGCCACAGGCGTGTAGAGGTCACCCGGGTAGAGGGCTGCATCGCGTTGGACGGGTCGCTGCCGGATGGGGCAGGCACTGGTGCATGGTCTTTCGGCGAAAAACCGAGACAGTGCTGACCGTCGGTGCGCAGCACCTCGATGGCCGGCATGACAGGGCTCTTGAAGCCCAGCCGCTGGCAGGCATAGGGCATGCGCGGGTCCCAGCTGATCGCGAAAAAGCGGCACTGCCAGCAATTGGGGCCGCGGGGGTTCGGGCTGTCCTTTGCTGCCATGGGGGATCCCTGTCTGGTGCTTACTGCAGCAGCTTGAGCACGTTCTGCAGCGACTGGTTGGCCTGGGCCAGCACAGCGGTTGCAGCCTGCTGCATGATCTGCGTCTTGGCCAGGGCGGTCGAGGCCTTGGCGTAGTCGGCATCTTCGATCTGGCTGCGCGAGGCCTCGGTATTGGTGGACACGTTGGACAGGTTGTCGATCACGTAGTCCAGGCGGTTCATGATCGCACCCATGGTCGCGCGGTTGGCGTTGACCCGGTCGAGCACGGTGTCCAGCTTGGCCAGCATGTTGGTGGCGCTGTTAACGCTGTCGATGCGGTTGGTGCGCTGGGCCGGGTCGGCCACATCGACGTCCCCGGTGATTTCGCTGGTGATCGGACCCTTGCTGCCATAGTCGGCCAGATCGATCGTGATCACCTGGGATGCGGCAGCGCCCACATGGAAGGTCAGGCGGCCGGTGCGCGGTGGCGTCAGTTTGCTGGTGGCATCGTCGACTTGTCCGCCAAAGGTGCCTTCCTGGAAGCCCAGGCTGGTGAAGTCGCCTTCGCTGGTGAAGCCGTTGTTGCCCGGGGTCAGGGTGATGGGGGCGTCGGATTCGAGGCGGACGGTGCCGTAGACGGTGGTCGCGCCATCGCTGGCCGAGGTGGCGTTCTCAATCCCTGTGGCGGCACTGCCTGTCAGGCCGAGCTCCTGCGGGTCACTGATGGCGCTGCTGTCGTACCACACGGAAAGGTTGCGGCCATCACGGGTCTGCAGACTCAGGTAGCCGGCAGAAGTGGCGCTGGCCACGGCGCCATGCATGCCCTGTTGCTGGTTGATGGCGGTGATGATGTTGTTGAGCCGGTCCGTGGAGGTTTCACCTGCAGTCAGCTCGATCTGCACATCCACACCGTTGATGAACAAATGTGCCGGAGAGTAGCTGTTGCTGGTGCTCGGGCTGGCCGTCGACTGCGTCACGGCCGGGCTGGCAATGGCCCGCACGCCTGTGTCTTCAATTCGTTCATTGATGGCGGCGGCGATCGCGATGGCACTGCCAGCACGGGAGCTGCTCAGCGCAGTGGTCGAGCTGCGGGTGTCGTCGCTGGCAACGGCGCCGCGGATCGAAAATCCATTGATCACCAGATCGCCATCACCCAGGGACTCGATGTCGGCGGCCTGTGTCACCTCAGGGCGGGGCATGGACACGAAAGCCGAGGTGTTGGTGCTGTAGTTGCCCGGGGGCAGACCCGCGTTTTCCCAGTCGCCCGTGCTGGTCACCACGATGGGGCCTTCGACGCTGCTTTCGAGCGAGTACGAGCCGGTTTGCAGACCTTCCTTGAGGCCGGTGCGGGCCGAGAAATCGGCGGCGGTGTCGGCTGTATTGAAGGCCACTTCAATGTTGCGGCCATCCAGCGCCACCAGGCTGATGCCGCGGGCATCGGTGTCGCTGTTGATGGCCACCACCCCGGTTTGCGCGCTGATGGCGTTGATCGCCTTGAACACGGTGTTGCGGCTCTCGCGCAGGTTGTTCTGGCTGGTGCTGAACAGTTCGGTCGTGTAGCCGTTGATGGTGACCGTGCCCTTGACCACATCGGCACCGCTCATGGCAGCACCCGACATGGTGGTGGGGTTGACCACGGCCACCACGCCGGTGTTGGGCGTCATCTGGTTGATGGCAGCCACCTTGGCAATCGTGCTGGCCGAGCGCGACCCCGTCGAGACCCGATCGGTGGTGTCCGCGGTTTCAGGAATCGTGACACCGTTGATGATGGTGTCATTGGCCATGACGGTCGGTTGGGTGGGCTGTGCACGGCCCAGATTCAAGGTCAGCGTCTGACCGGTGAAGGCTTCTGCCGTGGTCGAATCATCGGCCACGGTGGTCGACGTGATCACAAACGTGCCATCGCCATCGGTCAATGCGGTGTCGGTGAACGTGATGGTTTTGCTGGCGGCACTGGCCGTACCCGTGATGCTGTGCTGCGTGCCGTCGGGCAGCGTCAGCGTGGCGGTGGCGGCGGTGGCCGTGATGCTGGTGATGTTGAGCGTGCCGGATTTGCTCAGCGTACCGGTGCCCGTGTAGGTCAGGGTGCCGGTGTTGTCGGTGGTCTTGCCTGTGACGCTGTAGGTCAGGCCGCTGCTGAATTTCGCTTCCGAGGTCACCTTGTACACCGGTCGCTCGCCCACGGCCTCGCCGGCGGTGCCGTTGAGGATGGAAAAACCGTTCCACATGGTCTGCTCGGAGATCGACTGGATCTGCTGCTTGAGCTGCTGGAATTCCAGGTCCAGGTAGCCGCGCTGGTCGTTGGCATTGGTCGCGTTGGCCGATTGCACCGCCAGTTCGCGCATGCGCTGGAGCATGTCGGTGATGCTGGCGGTGGCGCCTTCGGCCGTCTGGATCAGGGAAATGGCATCGCCTGCGTTCTTCACCGCCATGTTCAGGCTGCGGATCTGTTGCGTCATGCGCTGCGAGATCGCCAGACCTGCGGCGTCATCGCGGGCCGAATTGATGCGCTTGCCGGTGGCCAGCTGCTGCATGGCTTCGGATTGGTTGCGCTCGGTGCGCAACAGCGCATTCTGGGTATACAGCGCCTTGATGTTGGTGTTGATGACGGACATGGTGGTGTTCCTCTCCAGGATTCAACAGACCTTGCGGGTCAGGTGTTGCCGCTGGGCGGCAAACAGTTGCCTTTGTGTTGCCAGGTGTTTAATTGCTCATCCCCGGGGCGGGCATGATGGCCGGGCCTTCGAGAAAGTCTTCCTGCTCCATGAGCAGTTCGGCGTCGCCCGGCCACTGGGCCATGCCCTGGGCCAGGATGCGCTGGGCGCGGGCCAGATCCAGGTTGCAGCGCAGTGCGCGCACCAGCATCTTGTAGGTCATGGCGGGGGCGGCGCTGCCTTGCACGGCCAGCAACTGCTCGAGCAGTTGCACCGCTTCTGTCCAGTTTTGCTGCGTCAGGGCCATCAGGCCGGCCATGGCCAGCAGGTCTTCGCTGTCGGGATGCAGTGCAAGTCCGGCATCGGCCAAGGCCTGGGCCAGCGCCATTTCTTGCGTACTGAGCAGATGCTGGATGCCAATCCGGATGTCTGCCGGAGAATACTTGTCGGAGTCCTGCGGCAAGCGGCCAATGTATGCCGGGAGGGCCTTTTCCATCAGTTGAGCGATTGAGATCTGCATACCATAGTTCCTTTTATGGGGATTCGATTGCCGTTGCTGTCGGCGTTTTGGCTGGGTCGATGGGTGTGCAGCAAAATCAATGCCAGCCTTGGGTGACCCGGGCGGACCCAGCGGTGGCTTCACCAGGGCCCGGCTGGCTCCCAAGGGGGCGCTGCAAGGCCAATGCAGTCTTGGTTCGATTCTTGCTTTGCGTTGTTGGTTTCTTGGCAGGCCGATACCTTGCACACAGGGTTCGCGCAGGACGAACCTTTGCCACAGGGGGCCAGTGATCGACCGCCACGGCAGACAAATGATTGGGAGTGTCCTTTGATTTCATCCGCACAACTCGAGCAGGCATTGCTTTCCAGGCTTCTGGAAACATGGAAAACGTTCATTGACGAATTGCCGCCCAGCTTTGACCCGGCGAGCGCCATCACAGCCCTGGAAGCGTTTGGCCAGAGTGGATTCGAAACATTCAGGAAAGAGGGCGCCCAACTGGTTGCCGGTGCCAGTTTCCCGCGTCACATGGAGTCAGAAGAGGGGATGAACTCCCCCGGAATTTTGTGGGACCGCCTCACCATTCTCAATTGCAAGCACCTCTTCACATCGCCCGAAAGCGTGCACCACAAGCCTGCTGTCCATCGGCATCTTGGCAACGTCAGGGATGAATTGATCAGTGTGACCAAGGCGTTGGCCCGTGCTTTGCCCGCGAGGAACATCCTGCTCGCGAAAGAAGCGACCGAGCGACAACGCGACATTGCACCGCTGGAAGCGTCCCTGTGGAATCTGCAGATGTCCAACATCGCCATGTGGATCAATCAGGATTTGCTCTACACCGTGAGCGCTGATGATGTGGATGCGCAGCGCTTGCGCGATTACATCGTCTTCTTTTCCAAAGCGAACCGAATCCGGAACACGGCCATAGAAAACATCGAACTCTTCTATTCTCAGAAAATGCAAAGGAATCACTGACATGCGTATCTTGATCACAGGCGGCGCCGGTTTCATCGGCAGTTACACCACCGAAGAACTTCTGAAGGCTGGGCACTCTGTCGTTTGCGTCGACAATTTTTCCAAATACGGTCACGTCGAGCGCGACTATTTCCAGCATCCCAATTTCAAGTTGATTGTTGGCGATGTTCAGGATCCCGCCATCATGGAGGAGGCGTCTCAGGGATGTGACTACATCATTGCTGCGGCCGCCATGATTGGCGGCATATCCTATTTCCACAAGTACGCATACGACCTCCTGGCCACCAACGAACGCATCCTGGCGTCAACATTTGATTGCGCGATCAAACGTCACCAGGAAGGCGTGCTGAAGAAAGTCGTCGTCATCAGTTCCAGCATGGTTTTCGAGCGGACTGAGCATTACCCCTCGCGCGAGTCGGATATCGTCACCATACCGGTCCCCATGAGCACCTATGGATTCCAGAAGCTGGCGAGCGAGTACTTTGCGAAGGGCGCATTTGAGCAGTATGGCGTGCCGTTCACCATCATCAGGCCCTTCAACTGTGTTGGCATCGGGGAACAGCGGGCCCTGTGTGAAGACGTGGTGCCCAGCGGCAACATCACGCTGGCGCTTTCCCATGTCCTGCCTGACCTGGTGCAGAAAATGGTCAAAGGGCAACGCCCATTGCACATCCTTGGCGATGGCAGTCAGGTCCGTTGCTATACGCACGGAACAGACATTGCACGCGCCTTGCGCATTTGTCTTGACCATCCGAACGCGCTGAACCAGGACTTCAACATCTCCACCGCCAGAGCCACGACTGTGCGTGAACTTGCCGCACTGGTCTGGGCGCATTTTGAAAGCTCGCAGCCCGAATTTGTCTCGGATGAGCCCTATGAATACGACGTTCAAAAGCGTATCCCCGACGTCTCCAAAGCCAAGGATCTCCTGGGTTTTGAAGCACAGGTTTCACTCGAAGACTCTGTTACTGAGGTGTGCAAATGGGTTGCCCAGGCGACCAAGGCAGGTTTATTTTGAGTCGTGTCATCATCATTGGCGCTGGTTATGTCGGATTGACGCTTGGCGTGGCCTCGGCCCGGGTCGGGCATGAGGTTTTTTTCGTCGAAATCAATCCGGACACGGTATCCAAGCTGAACCAGCGAAAAGCCACGTTTTATGAAGCGGGCTTGCAGGAGAGTCTGGATACGCTTTTCGCAGGCCGTGCAGACATCGCCTTTGCCAGTCTGGATGCGCTCTATCAGGCCGTAGCGCCTGGGCCGGCCGTTTACGTGGTCAGCCTGGGGACGCCGCTGGGCGCCAACTCCAAAGCCCTGCTGGGCCCTGTAGAAGCAGTGATCAAGGATGTCGCCGGCCACATGACCGAAGACGACTTGATCGTGTTGCGGTCTACTGTGGCTGTGGGCACTTCCAGGCATTTGCTGCACAGCATCCCAGGCATCACCCATTTGAGTTTTTGTCCTGAGCGGACCATCGAGGGCAAGGCGCTGGAGGAACTTTCAACCTTGCCACAGATCATTTCTGGCAACTCCCCCCAGGCGCAGCACATGGCGGAGGATTACTTCAGGACAATCACGCAAAGCGTGATCACGGCTGCAAGTCTGGAAACCGCTGAGTTGATCAAATTGGCATCCAACTCATTCAGGGATCTGAATTTTGCTTTTGCCAACTTGCTGGCACTGATTGCCGAACAGCATGGTGTGAATGTCAACGAGTTGATCACCCTGGCCAATTTCCGCTATGACCGCAACGTGATCGCCTTGCCGGGTTTGGTAGGCGGACCATGCCTCGAGAAGGATGCATACATCCTAGCACAGAGTTTTGAAGGAGAGCATGCGAGTCTGCTGCTCAAAGCAAGGCATCTCAACGAGACTTTTGTGGAAAAAGCCTCAGATTTTATCGCCGCCCAGGGGGTCTCGACGAACACCAAGGTTCTGATCTGTGGTGCGGCATTCAAGGGGCGACCCGTCACCAGCGATGTCAGGGGCTCATTTGTCTTTGCCGTGGTCAAATCCCTGCTCCAGATGGGCGTTCAGAAGAGCAACATCTTCATTCTCGATCCCAAGGTCCAGGAGGCGATTGAAGGCGTTCCAGTGGTTCACGACGTCGCATCACTGGAGGGGCCATTGGATTTCATGATCCAGTTGACCAACCATGAGATGTTCGAAACGCCGGCATTCGATGCGTATTTGGCCGAGAACTGCCGGCACATCGTTTCTTTCTGGCCGAAACAGCAGACCTTGAACACCGAGCCATCCAAGCATTTGTTCCTGGGTGGCTTGCGGTCGCAATGAATTCGAAAAAAAGGGTCCCGAAATGACCAGAAATCCTCGCCTCGTTGTCTTGCCGCCGCAGCATCTTGGCCATGAGATTCATGTCGGTCGCAGCATTGTGGTGGACATGATGGCGCGGGACATGCTTTGCCCGGCTCATGGCGATTGCGTGATGACGGGATTGCCTGACCGAAAATTCATGTACGAATCACTGCTGGGAGCAGGCCACGTTCTGGATTTCTCAGAGGTGCCAGGCGTTTCCCAGCCGGTCAGACCGCCCAAAGCGACGACGGATTATCTGTCGATTCCCTCTTCGACCTTCAAGGCCATGAAGAGGTTTTCCGATTTCGATGTGATCAACCTCACGGCCTATGCATTGCCGCCGACGGACTGTACGTTTGGGACCTCGGAGGAAATGGCTGCAGTAGGCTATGAGGTGCCCGATGCCTATTGGACGGATCGGTTCATTGAACTGTCGCAGCAGTTCAATTTTCTGCAGCCGGATCAGCTCAATGCGGTGATGCCGCCGCATTGCCCGATGTACATCGTCATCCACCACCGTTACAGCGCTTCACTGGACCAATTGGGTGCAATGATCCGCGCGCTGCCGGTCGAACTTCCCAAGGTGGTGTTCACGTCCAACACAGAGGAAATCAGGGCACATTTTCGCCATGTTCCTGAACTTCTCTTTACCGATGACCTGAGGACATACGCTTCATTGCTCAGGGACTCGCGGTGCAAATTGCTGATCTCCGAGTGGTCGGGTGCCGGGCAAGTGGCGCAATACACCCTGGGTCCCCAGGGCGGGGTTTGGTATTACTACGATCATTACCGCGATGTCTTCAATTTCACGATGACACACAAGATCTGGGAAAGAAATGCCCGTCTGGGCAATTATTTCAACTGCTGGGACTTCAAGTGCGTTTCTGGCTGTGATATCCAGCACTATGGTTCGTTCGAGCAGCTGCTGGCTGCTGTGGGTCACATCAAGGTCAGTCACCAACACCCGGCGCAAAATGCGCTGGCCCCTGCGCACTGACCACGCCAAGGCCTTGTTGCCGCTGGTTTTTTCTTCTGTTCGGTGTGGCGGGTCGGGACACCCGGCTGAGCAGGCAGCGCATCGGCAACCCCCCAATTGAAATCCCGTTTCCATGCCGACACGGGATTCCTTCCATCCTTGAAGGACCGGCTCTGGCAACCCCAGGGGGCATGCTTCGCATAGTCAACAGATGCGTGGATCTTCCATGGCTCGGCGCTAGCGCAGATGGCGCATCCGTGATGCTGCATTCCGATGCGGCCTTCTGCCCTGCGACCGGCGTTCCTGTGCCGGCCCAGTCCGCATTCGACACCCATGCCCTGGACGCGGATGGGCAGTCCAGGGCATCAGTGCGGGATGGATTTAGAAGGGCAGTGCCATCAGCTGATCGCTGGTCAGCTGCCCGATCTGGTCAGAGCTCAGTGAGGAGGTCTGGCTGCTGGTCAAGGCGGCCAACTGCTCTGTGGTGAGCTGTCCGATCTGATCGGTGCTGATCTGACTGACCAGATCAGTGGTCAGGGCACGGATCTGGGCGGTGGTCAGGGCCTGCAGGTCATCGCTGGCCATGGCATTGACCTGGATCGAGGTCAGTGCAGCCACTTGCGCGGTGCTGAGGGCCTGCACCTGATCCGTTGTCATCGCCACGACCTGGTCGGTGCTCAGACGAATGAGCTGCTGGGTGCTCAGGTTACGGATTTGGGCAGTGGTCAATTCTGCCAAATCAGCCGCCTCGAGCGCCGCCAGCTGGCTGGAGTTCAGCGCGTTGAGGGCTGCACTGGTCAGGGCAGTGACCTGTTCCGTGGTCAGGGCAACGATGGCGGCAGAGGACAGGTTGGAGGCCTGGCCGGAGGTCAGTGCAGCGATGTCGTCGGTGGCCAGAGAAGCGACCTGGCTGTCGAGCAGCTTGCTGATCTGCAGGCTGGTCAGCGCCTGGATCTGCGCCGTGGTCAGTGCCACCAGCTGTTCACTGGTCAGGTTGTTGAGCTGGTCAGAGGTCAAGGCGGCAATCTGAGCCGTGCTGAAGGCCTGCACCTGGTCGGTGGACATGCCTGCCAGTTGTTCTGTGCTCAACAGGACCAGCTGGGCGGTACTGAGTTTGTTCACCTGGGCGGTGCTCAGCTCGGCGACATCCGCGACCTCCAGGGCTGCGATCTGGGCGCTGGTCAGCGTGTTCAGTGCGCTCGTGCTCAGGGCCTGGATCTGGTCAGTGGAGAGTGCAGCAATGGCATCGGTGCGCAGCACCTGCGTCTGGCTCGAAATCAGGGCTGCGACATCACGCGTTTCCATCAAGGCCACCTGTGCGCTGCTGAGGTTGCTCAGTTGGCCTGTGCCCAGGGCTCTGAATTGTGCCGTCGTCAGGGCCTGGATATCGTCGCTGCTCAGGTTGTTGAGCTGTACCGATGTCAATGCGGCAACTTGCGCTGTGGTCAGGGCCTGGATTTGTCCCGTGGTCAGCAGGTTGAGCTGGTCCGTGACCAGGTTGGACAACTGCGCTGAGGAGAGGGCTCGGACCTGGTCGGAGGTCAGCGATTGCAGATTGTTGCTTGCCAGACCATTGAGCTGCTCAGTGGTCAAAGCGCCAATTTGACGGGTGCTCAGCGAGGTCAGCTGTGACGTGGTCAATGCAGCCAACTGGTCGGTGCTGATCTTGTTGATCTGTGCAGTGGTCAGCGCGCGCAGCTGGCTGGAGCTGAGTGTCTGGAGGTCTGCACTTTCCATGTTGTTGATCTGGTCACTGGTCATGACCGCCAGCTGCGCCGTGCTCAGGGCGGCGATTTGCGCCGTCGTCAGTCCGGCAATCTGTGCCGTGCTCAGAAGTCTGAGCTGAGTGGTCGTCAACTTGCTGATCTGTCCGGTGCTCAGGGCAGCCAGGTCAGCGGTTTCCATGGCCGCGAGCTGGGCGCTGCTCAATGCATTCAATGCACTGCTGCCCAGGGCCGCCGCCTGCGCCGTTGTCAATTGGGCGATCGCATCGGTCGACAGGGCGCCGGCCTGAGCCGAGGTCAGGGCGGCAATGTCAATGCTCTCGACAAGCGAGATCTGGTCACTGCTGAGCTTGCTGAGCTGGGCCGTGGTCAGGGCGCGCACCTGGGCCGTGGTCAGTGCCTGCAGGTCATCGCTGGCCATGCTGTTGAGTTGCGCCGTGGTCAGCGCAGTGACTTGGCCTGTACCCAGGGCCTGGATCTGGGCTGTGGTCAGGCTGACCAGCTGGTCGGTGCTCAGCAGAGACAGCTGGCCGGTGCTCAGCCTGGCGATTTGTGCGGTGGTCAGTGCCGCCAGATCAGCCGTTTCCAGTGCAGCGACTTGCGCGCTGCTCAGTGCGTTCAGGGCAGCGCTGCTCAAGGCCTGCACTTGGGCCGTCGTCAGTTCGACGATGGCATCGGTTGACAGCGCCGCTGCCTGAGCCGAGGTCAGGGCAGCGATTTGCCGGGTGCTGAGCAGCGTGGTCTGGTCGCTGCTGAGCTGGCTGATCTGGGCGGTGGTCAGGGCGCGGACCTGGGCTGTGGTGAGCGCCTGCAGGTCGTCACTGATCAGGGCATTGAGCTGCCTGGAAGTCAATGCCGCGATCTGTCCAGTGCCCAGCGCCTGCGCCTGGACAGTGCCCAGTGCGGTGATCTGGTCGGTGCTCAGCAGCACCAGTTGGTCGGTGCTGAGCTTGTTGATCTGCAGGGTCGACAGGGCGCCCAATGCATCCGAAGTCAATGCTGCCACCTGGTTGCTGGCCAGGGCGTTCAGAGCGGATGTCGACAAAGCGGCAGCCTGGGCGGTGGTCAGCTGTGTGATCGCACTGGTGCTCAGCGCCTTGGCCTGGTCGGACGTCAGGGCACCGATGTCACGGCTTTCCATCAAGGCCACTTGCGTGCTGCTCAAAGCACTCAGTTGTGCGGTGGTGAGCTTGCGAACCTGGTCCGTCGTCAAGGCCTGCAGCACATCGCTGGTCAGGCTATTGAGCTGATTCGTGGTCAGTGCCGCCACCAGGGCGGTGGTCAGTGCCTGCGTCTGGGCGGTGGTCAGTGCCTGGATTTGATCGGTGCTCAGCAAGGCCAGCTGGCTTGTGCTGAGTTTGCTGGTTTGCAGCGTGGTCAAAGCGGCCAGATCTTCCGTCTCGATGGCTGCGACCTGGGCGCTCGTCAGGGCGTTCAACACGGCGCTGGCCAGGGCCTTGATCTGGTCGGAGGTCAGGCCGGCAATCGCTTCAGCGCTCAAGACAGCCGCTTGTGCGGTGCTCATCACCGCCAGATCGCGTGTTTCGAGCAAAGCCACCTGGGCGCTGCTCAAGTTGCTCATTTGCCCTGTTGTCAAGGCCTTGATCTGGGCCGTGGTCAGTGCCTGCAAGTTGTCGCTGCCCAGGTTGTTGAGCTGATCGGAGCCCAGGGCCTGGATCTGCAAGGTCTGGATTTGCTGGATCTGGGCGCTGGTCAGGAAGTTCAGCTGACTGGTCGTCAGGTTGCCGAGCTGCGCCGTGGTCAGACCGCGGATCTGGTTGCTGCTGAGGATTTGCAGATCCCGGCTTTCCAGGTTGTTGAGTTGCTCCGAGGTGAGGGCAGCCACCTGGGCGGTCGTCAGGGCCAGGATCTGCGCGGTCGACAAGGCCATGATCTGGTCGCTTGTCAGCAAGGCCAGCTGCTGTGTGCTGAGTTTGCTGATTTGCTGGGTGCTCAGCGCCGCCAGGTCATCCGTGGCCAGGCTGGTCAACTGCGCGCTGGTCAGCGCATTGAGCGATGCCGTGCTCAGGGCCGCTGCCTGAGCAGTGGTCAGGGCGGCAATGGCATCGGTCGACAAGGCGGCCGCTTGTGCAGAAGTCAGGGCCGCAATGTCCCTTGTTTCGAGCAATGCGGCCTGTGTCGTGCTGAGTGCGTTCAGCTGCGCGGTGGTCAGGGTGCGGACCTGTGCCGTGCTCAGGGCCTGCAGATCGTCACTGGCCAGGCTGTTGAGCTGGTCAGAAGTGAAACTGCTGATCTGGTTGGTGCCCAGAGACTGGAACTGGCCGGTCGTCAGCAGGTTGAGCTGTGCCGTGTCAATGGCGCTCAGCTGTGCCGAGCTCAGGCTCCTGAGCTGGCTGGAGGTCAGGACCTGCAGGTCCCGGCTCTCCATCGTGTTCAGTTGTGCCGAGGTGAGCGAGACGATCTGCCGGGTGCCAAAAGCAATGATCTGCCCCGTCGAGAGCGCCTGGATCTGGTCGCTCGAGAGCAGAGAGGTCTGCAAGGTCGACAGATTGGAAATCTGGCTGGTGCTCAGTGCCTGAATGGTTTCCGTGCCCAGCGAGGTCAACAATTCACTGGTCAGGGCATTCAGTGCGGCGCTGGTCAGCGCCCGCGCCTGGGCGGTGCTCAGGGCCAGCAGGCTGGCGGTTGTCAGTGCGCTGGCCTGGGCGGAGGTCAGGACGGCCACATCGCGGGTTTCCAGAGTCGCGAGCTGGTCGCTGCTCAGGCTGTTGAGCTGGTCCGAACTCAGGGCCCGGACCTGGGCGGTGGTGAGGGCCTGCAGACTGCCGGTCGAAAAGTTCGAGAACTGGTCGGTGCTCAGGCCGCTCAGCTGCAAGGTGGTCAGGGCCTGCACCTGGCTGACGGTCAGCGCGGCAATGACATCGGTCTGGAAACTGTTGAGCTGGCTGCTGGTGAGCTTGGCAATGTCGCCACTGTCCAGATATTGGGCGTGCGCGGTGGTGAATGCATTGATCTGGGCCGTCGTCAGCCCGGTCACTTGTGATGCGGTGATCAGTGCCAGCCTGTTGTAAACCAGCATGCCATCCGAAAAATTGGAGGCATCGAAGGCGCTGATTTGCGAACTGCTCAACACCAGAAAGTCGCGGCTTTCAATCTCGGAGATTTGCGCGCTGGTGAGTTGTGCGATTTGTGCGGTGGTCAGCAGTCTGACGTCGGCAGTCGAGAGATCTCGTATCTGTGAAGTCGACAGATAGGAAATCTGATTCGCTGATATGGAACTGATCAATGACATAACGTGTCCTTTGCGCCGATGACTGCGACATCACCCCGGAGAAAATGCGCGCGCCAACCCTGGAGTTTTTGCGTCATCTTGTTATCGACGCGGGATCTGAAAAGTTGAGCGGTCCACAGCAATAAATTTGCCAGGCGCCTTGAAATGGCGGAAATGGATGAATTGGTATCCATTTGTCGGCTTGACTGAGGGGTGCCGCAGTCCGTCAGCGGCAAGCCCTTGCCGTGGTGGCAACCTCTTTGGTGGCATGAATAATGCTTAAAGCCTGTCTGCTGCAGTGTGCCGGAACATATTTCCTTATTTGCCATGAACACAGAACAGAGCCCGCGAGAGAACGAAACGAACGCACGGCCAACGTCGCCGAATGCCGAACTGGAGCGAGACATCCGGGAGGGCCGGTTTTCGCAACTCGACCTGATGCGCCATGTGCAGAACCTGGAGGGGATGGGCGAATTGCAGGCAGCGGCCAACCTTTGCACTTTGTGGATCAATGGGGCGCCAGCCGCCGACAAGCATTTCAGCCTCTTCAACCTTGGCGGCCTCTTGCAGTCCCTCGGACGCATGGAGGAAGCCGAACAGGCCTATGAGTCGTGCCTGGCGCTCCGGCCGGATTTCGCCCAGGCCGCCATCAACCTGGGCTTGCTGCGGGAAAAGACGGGCAGAACCAACGAGGCCCTGAGCGCCTGGCTGCTGGTGGTGGCGCGGCGCTTTCTGGGCCAGGCCCCGGCCGCCGAATTCTTGACCATGGCACTCAACCACATCGGCCGGGTCCAGGAGCAGATCAAGAACTACGCGCAGGCCGAGGAGGCCCTCGAGCAAAGCCTGCTCATCGATCCCAAGCAGCCAGGTGTCATCCAGCACTGGGTGCACATCCGCCAGAAGGCCTGCCAGTGGCCGGTTTACAAACCGCTGGCCGGAGTGAGCCTGGCCGACATGCGCCGCTGCACCTCGCCACTGGCCATGCTGGCCCTGACCGAAGAGCCTGCCGAGCAACTGGCCGTCTCGCAGGCCTTTGTGGCGCGCACCTACGGGTACAAGGAGGAGCGGCTCTGCCAGGGGGCCCAGTGGCGTCACGATCGGCTGCGCATTGGCTATGTGTCGGCCGATTTTCGCGAGCACGCCGTGGGGTTTTTGCTGCCGCCTTTTTTGCAGGGGCACGACGCTGACCGGTATGAACTCTATGCCTATGACCATACGCGTGAGGAAAACTCCGCGCTGCGTCAACAATTCAAGGGCATGTTTGGCCATTTCCGATCGATTGCCGGTTTGTCCGACCGGCAGGCGGCCGAACTGATCCTGTCTGACGAGATTGACATCCTCATTGACCTGCATGGCCTGAGCGCCGGCGCGCGCCCCGGCATTTTTGCCCTTCACCCAGCACCCCGCCAGGGCACCTACCTGGGATTCATCGGACCCACGGGCATGCCGTGGTTTGACTTCGTGATCGCCGACAGGCAGGTGTTGCCGCCCGAACTGGCGGTCCAATTCAGCGAGAAACCGGCCTATGTGGAAGGCTCCTTCTTGCCCATGCTGTCCTACGTGGAAGCGTCACGCACGGTTGCTCGCAGCGAACTGCAGTTGCCCGAGCAGGCTTTTGTCATGGCCAGCTTTGGCAACAGCTACAAAATCACGCCCGAAGTGTTTGCAGGCTGGTTGCGCCTGCTCCAGCGCATTCCCGGGTCGGTGCTGTGGCTGATTGACGACAACGTGGTCGGTACCCGCAATTTGCGGCAAGTGGCCGAACAGGCGGGCGTGGACCCCCAGCGGCTGGTGTTCATGCCGAGGGTGGCACACCCCGAGTTCTGTGCTCGACTCCAACTCGCGGACGTCTATCTGGACACCTACCCCTACAACTGCGGTTCCACCAGCAACGATGTGATTGCTGCGGGTCTGCCCCTCATCACCCGCTATGGTCGCACCATGGTCTCGCGCATGGGCCTGAGCCTGATGCAGGCGGTCAACGCGCCGCAAATGGCTGTGGCCAGCCAGCAGGACTACGAAGACAAGGTGCTGGAGATCTACCTCAAGAAAAAGGCAGGGACTTTCACGGTGGACTACCGGGTGGCGCGGCAATTCGATCCGAACCCCGCCCTCGAGCAGATCATGGGCAACACGGTGCTGCCGGAGTTGTCTGCAGCCGTGCCGCCGCTGGCGGCAACTGGCCAACGCGTGCACTTGCACCACATCGCCTACTCGGCAGAAACCCTGGCCCAGATGCCAGCGCAATTCATTGCCCTGGACAACCAGGCCAATGCCCGACCCGACTGGCGCGAATACTGGCCCATGCGCAACCATCTGCTCAAACACACCCTTGAAGACGATGTGTTTTATGGCTTCTTCTCGCCACGCTTTAGCTACAAAACGGGTCTGGATCACGAAAAAATCAGGGACTTTGTGCATCAGCATGGTCAGCAGCACGATGTGCTGATCTTCAGCCCCTTCTGGGACCTGTGCAGCTTTTTCACCAATCCTTTCCAGCAGGGCGAGTTCTTCCACCCGGGGCTGCTGGAATGCATGCAGGGCTTCTCGGACCATGCCGGCCTGGGGCTGGATCTGGCCGAGCAGGTGATGCACTCTGACAACACGGTGTTCTGCAACTACTTCATCGCCAAGAAGCGCTTTTGGCTGCGTTGGCTGGAGTTGGGCGAAACACTCTTCAATGTCGCCGAATCCGGCCAGGGACCATTGGCCCAGCTGCTGTTGTCCGAGAGCCGCTACAGCGAGCAGTATCTGCCGCACAAGATTTTTGTGCAGGAGCGCCTGGTCAATTTGGTGCTCGCTTCGGGACAGTTCCGCTCCAAGGCGGTGGACATGTTCGCCATGCCCGGATCGGTGACACCACTCAACCATTTCATGCCACAGGCGATCGAGGCCAATGCGCTCAAATTCGCCTACAGCCAGATGGGGCAGCCCACTTATCTGGCGGCTTACCAGAAACTGCGTGCGCAGGTCTGGCATGACAGCGGCATGGATGTGCTCGCGCAGCTTCGTGAGCAATTGAGGAAAGCCTGAGGGTGTTCCCTTCATTCAAACCAGCAAGATGAGCGCGATGGACAAGTGGAAATCGGTATGGTCGGGTAAAAGGGTAGAAACCAGCGGCGCCAGCATATCGGCTGCGCTGATCCGTGCGAACGGCTTTGATACGGGCGGTGGTGACTACACCGAGGCGCAATGGCGAAGCATGGTGGAAGACCTCGTCAGGCGCTTGCAGATCGACCGCCACTGTCGGGTACTGGAAGTGGGGTGCGGTGCTGGTGCCCTGCTGCACGAAATCCGTGCCTTGACTGGCGCCCAAATTCATGGGTACGACTACAGCGCATCCTTGATTGCAGGCGCCAATCGCTGGATTGAAGGACGATTCCAGACAAGCGAGGCGCTGCACAATCCTTTCGCAGGTGAGCGATTCGATGTGGTCCTGTCGCATTCGGTGTTTCAGTATTTTCCGGACGCCGACTACGCACGCCGCGTGGTGCTTGGCATGTGTGAAGCGCTTGTCCCTGGCGGGCGGATCGCTGTACTCGATGTGAACGATGCACGCGCTCAGGATGTGTATCACACCGAGCGCAGGAATGCATCCAGGGACCCGGAGGCTTACCAGGAGCGCTATCGTGAACACCCGCACGCTTTTTACGAGCCTGCAGACATGGTGCAATGGCTAGGTCGACTGGGCGTAGAGCAAATACAGCTGTTTGATCACGCTGTGCCGGACTACAAAAACTCCCGATTCCGATTCAATGTCATGGGCGTGATGCAAACCTGAGGCTCTGTTGAAGACAGGCTCAGCGCCGGCGTGCATTTTGCTGTTCAAGGGCACGACATGCCCGCTGGCGCAACTCGGTGCTGCTGATGCCTTCGGTCCTTGCAAACAAGACCAGACGGTCTGGATCGATCGCATTGGCATTGTCGTCGCCGTGCACCAGCAGGTCGATGCGGTGCAGATCCAGGAACGCTTGATCGAGCATCCAGGGGCTCGGTACAACCTCATCGACACAGCGCAAGGCTTCGAGGATTTCCTTGCGCGCTGCAAAGTCGAGCTCCGGCTGATAGCCCTTGACTTGCAGGATGTCCTCGTCCGTGGTGAGGGCAACGATGACGCGGCCGTAGCTGCTGGCCTTTGCGAGCAGGCGGACGTGGCCGTGGTGGAGCAGGGTGGCCGACATGTCCACCATGATGCGTTTCATGACTGCACCTCCAGGTAGTCGACCAATTTGCCGTCCGCATGCGTGCCAAGGTGTGCTTCACCCAAGTGGCAAACAATGCTGCCTGGAATGGGGTGACGGGACGCGTAGAGCAGGGCTCCTGGATGGGTGCTGCGCACTTTGCAGCTGACCTGCGTGCAAAGCATGGGTTCCAGCTCAGGCGATTGCACGAGGTGCGCCGCGAAACGTCGCAGAAACCTGGCTTTGTTGACAAATACGCTTTCCCTGATCTCGTCGTGTCGCCGCAGCACTGGCGCAAGGGAGAGGATGGCGTGGTAAGGACCAGTCATGCCTTTTTGGGCATGGGTGGCATAGTCCAGATAAAAAGAATTCACACTGTGGCCTGGGAGGTGGTGTGAGGCAATGAATGCTGCCCCTGTCAACCCAAAAAGGCCTTTGCATGAACTGTAGGCGATGACATCGGCCAGTTCATGGCTGGATTCAAGTCCGATTGAGGCGGTAGCGTCAAGCATCAATTTGGCGCTGCAGCGCTCTGCCAGTTGACGCAATGACTTGATTGGCAGTCTCATGCCAACGCTGGTTTCCGTGTAACAGGCAAGTATCCAGTCGTAGCTGCCGGCGACATTCTCCAGTTCGCCAAACGTGACGGTGTGCACCGCATGCACTTCGCCGGGGAAGGTTCGGGCAGACTCGGCCAGCTGGCGCAGCCGATCCGAATAGGCACCGCTTTGAACAACCAGTACGCGCCCCTGCAAAAAATTGCGTACCGCAATCTCCAGCGCCAATGAGGCCGCCCCTTGCAGCCTGATCAGGTGAGCATGGCCGCTCATCGCGCGAAGTTGGTTCAGCACGAATTGCTCATCTTGTGCATAGTCTGGATCACTGCGGCCGAAACAGGGCCGCAGACCGCTCAGGTTCTCTTCGAGCAGGCTGGCGGGACCTGCTGTGAACAGCGGTTTGGCAGCGTTGGCGCGGGCTACGATGTCACTCAGCGAGTTGGTCTGGGCGGAAAAGGGCACAGTCAGATCCTGTCAGGCTTGGAGAAATTGCATGAAGGCGTCACGATTTTCTGCCGGTGTCGATTGCGGCCGACCGAGATCGGGGCGGTTACCGCAGCGGCAAAGCACTTCGATGAATGCGGCTGCCTGGGACGCACGTGCTGACACAACAGCTTGTGCCAGTGCTTCAGCGGTGTCCACGCGTTTGACATGTGGGTAGCCAAAAGCTTGGGCGATCGGCGTCAACGCCTGTCCACTGTGGCAGGTGGGTTGACCGCCTACTGAGTCGTGCGCCTCGTTGTTGATGACGATGTGAATCAGGTTGGCTTGACGCGCACTCAAGGAAAGGCCGCCAGTGTGCATCATCAGCGCACCGTCGCCATCGATGCACAGGACTGTGCGTTCTGGTAACTGTTGTGCCATCGCGGTGGCAATCATCAGCGCATGGCCCATGCCACCCACAACCAGAAAGTCAGGATCCGTACGCTGCTGCCAGCGTTTTCGTATTTCATGGACCTCCCGTGCCGCCATGCCCGTGGTCACGACAACAGGACTGTCAACCGGCGCATGGTGCAGCACAGTTTCAAGTGCCTGTTCCCGCAGCATCCGGCTGCAAATATCAGAAACTGCAGGCACGGACTCATTCGAATTTCCAAACGCACCTTTGCGCACCACCAGGGCCACTGGCTGTGCTTGCGATAGGGCTGTGTCTACTGCCCATCTCAGGGCCTCAGGGCCGTCACTGCTGGCGTCAAGCACCTGGTAGGGCACATTCAGTAAATCGAGCTGTGCCAGGGTGATCTGTCCTTGCAGACGGTGCTGGGGTTCGTCAGCGACTGGCTTGCCATCAGGATCGATTTCACCGCGCCAGCCAATCAGTAACACCATGGGGATGCCGTAGATGTTTTGACATGCAAGCGATGCGAGTGGGTTGACGGCATTTCCCAAACCGGAATTCTGCATGTAAACCAGGGCAGGACGACGACGGGCCAGATAATGGCCGATTGCCAGACCTATGGCTGTTCCCTCGTTAGGCGCTGTCCAGTGTTGTGATGGTGGGTAGCGGCTGGCCAGGGTGCTGCAAAATGACTTGAGCAAGGAATCAGGAACACCGGTCACCAGACGGATATCAGCCGCCAGGAGTGCATCAATGAAGGCGTCAGGGCGAATGCTCATTTGGTGCCCGGGATGAGTTCAAGAATCTCGTTGATGCTGATCAGCTCCGAGTCAATTTCCAGTGTGCGTCCATGCTTGAGGATCGCATGCGCATTGGTCTTCATTGCCGGGTACGCACTGCGCAGCATGTGGTTGGCATAGATCACCACGTTGAATCCATGCTGCTCAAGTTCTTTTTCTGTCACATGGTTGTAGCTGGTCGGTACCGCGACCAAAGGAACATGGGGGTGGTGTTGGCGGAAAATGCGTGCGAATTCGAAAATTTCATCAGGTGATTTCTTGCGACTGTGGATCATGATGCCATGGGCACCGGCTTCCACATAAGCGAGTGCGCGGGTGACCGCATCCTCCATGCCACGCTCCAGGATCAAGCTTTCGATGCGCGCAATGATCATGAAATCGGGACTGATGAGTGCGGCCCTCCCCGCTTTGATCTTGTTGCAAAAGACAGTCACGTCCTCTTGGGTTTGTTCTGTGTCTGTGCCCAGCAGGCTGTTTTTTTTCAGCCCGGTTTTGTCTTCGATGATGACTGCAGAAATGCCCAGTCTTTCCATGGACCGCACATTGAGTTCGAAATGCTCTTGTTTGCCGCCCGTGTCACCGTCAAAAACCAGTGGCTTGGTGGTCACTTCGAAGATGTCATTGACATTGCGCAAACGGGCAGATATGTCCAGCGCTTCAATATCGGGTTTGCCCCGTTCGGTCGAGTCTGTGAGCGAACTTGACCAAAAGCCATCGAAATCCCGGTATTCGTCGTCCACCACCTCCGATACCGACTCGCCGATGAGTGCAGAAATCGGGCTGTGCGCTTCGAGCAGCCTGACCAGAGGCTTGGATCGCAGCAGCCGGGACAGTGCCCGTCGACGCACATCCGGAGTGGTGCCGACTTGTATTGAATCGGCCAGAATGGCGCCTGTGGAAACGCCGGGGGTATAGGGGACTTCGACAAGCTTGCCACCATACTCGGCGAGTGCCTCCAGTGCTTCATGCCGCAGACGTTGCTCGGGCCCCGTGTGCCAGTCGTCGCCATGGACAAGGTAGTCAGGCTTGTATTGACGGATGTTGTCGGCGTAACTCCAGCTGTCCTGTGCCACCACATTTTTCACGCCACTGATGCTGGCGACGATTTCGCGCCGCTGTTCCCAGGTGAGGTAGGGCAGCCGCTTGTGCTTGGCGACCGCCTGATCGGTATTCAGGCCGATCACGACATCGCCAAGTTCAGCCCCTTTTCGGATCAGGTTGATGTGGCCGTGGTGCAGTACATCGACGGTCATTCCAATGTAGACGATGGGCATTTTCATGTTCCTTGGGGGACGGCTGGGATTCAGCCAAGACGCTTGAGCCGGATGTGATTGGCAGGTTCAGCATGCCCGACGGCTTCCTGAAATTGCCGCTCCATGGCCAGGCCTTCCTCGACGTCTTCGGTGGTGGCCGTGACGCCAAGGTAATCTGCCACCAAGCCGACCAATTCTGTGAGTTGCATGTTTGCGCCATGACCGTGGTGGTGACGAAGGATGTGCTGGCAATTGCGGCTCAATAACCAGGACAGCGGAATCGGCGTGGTGGCTTGCCATTCCAGGTCGAAGGCGACGGGGTTGTCGTGCATGACGATGTTCTGGGGCCCGCAGTCAAGAGCACTGCCTTCAATCATGACATTCGAGAGCATCCGTCCTTTGAGGCTTTGGTAGGCCAATGGCTGGTTCGTGGTCCGACTGAAAAAACGGAAGTTGACGACTAGATAGGCCAGCCATTCCTGCAGCAGATCACCTGCCTGGTGCAGCTTACCCCGCTGGAGAGCCTTGCTGAAAGCCAGGCCCAGCAATTGCCCTTCGTGGTAAGGCAGTGCTTGTGTCTCCGGTCGATGCTCAACCTTCATCAAGGCACCATCTGCAGCCGTTGCAAAGGCCATGCGTTCCGGGGTCGCTCGGTGTGTTTGGATTTTTCTTTTTTCGACCACAGTGCGCTGGTCCATCGCGGAAAAGATGGTTTCCGTGCAGAAGCTGTCTTTGCGGTCCACCGCATAAGATATCGCCAGTCGACCAGGATCGATCGGCACAGGAGAATGCATCTTCGCTGTGACCAGGAACGAATTGGCCATGTCGATCAGCAAGCCATTTTTCCGCAGTGATCCTGCAAACAGGCTTTCATCAAAAAATCGTTCGTTGACGCCGCGGTAATCGAGCGAGCGTGAATAATGGAGCAATTCCTCTGCACGGAATTCTTTGTGTTGATCGATGGCTTCGTCCAGAACGATTCTGGGCAGCTTGTAATCGGGGAATACACCGCTGAAGTGCTGGTGTATGAATCCGTTGCGCTGGAGAATATCCCGCAATTCATCGCGTCCCCATGTGGTGATGTCGCGATCTTCATACAGATCATGGGGACCATAATGGCGTTTTCCGTTGTGGTCCTCGGTGGCGCCGTTGAAGTATTTGATGCCCAGCTTGTTTTCGATGGCGATGACCAGTGTGCCTTCTGCGCTCAAATGGCGTCGGGCGATTTGCAGATATTCTGCTTGGCGATCGGCTGTTTTGCCATATTTCTGCGAATATTCAAACACGCCGATCATCAACACCCAGTCATAGGTCCCTTCAAGTTCAAGGTTGAGGAAGTCATCGGCGATGAACCTGACCGTATCAAATTCGGAGCAACGTTTGGCGGCCACGGCTGCACGCGCCAGTTCTCCTTCTACGGCGGTCACATTGGCACCAGCTTCCAGCAAGAAGCGCGTGATGGCACCGCATCCGCAGCCCAGCTCGAGCACGCGGTCACCGGGCTGAATGCCAAGGTTGCGCAGAATCAGATGGCGTTTGCGCGACAGGTGGTATTCGGTTGGCCAATCCTGCATGTGTGGCAGGAATTCATCCGAAAAAGTCGACTTGTCGGTGATGTGATCGAGGATCTCGAGGAGCTTTTTTTCTCCACCGTCTGCATAGCCGATGCCCGAACTGCCCGGGCGCACATGCACGCCAGTAGAAGGGTCCAATATGTATCCTGGAGTAGTCATGTGTCCGCTTTCCTGTCGAAGGCTATTGTGCTTGTTGTCTGCTTGAATCACTGCTGCTCGATGATCCGCGCATGGATGAATTCCGCAAAGGCCGAGGCCGCTTTTCCTTTGTGATCGGGGAAGTAGTCTGCAAATGCTTCTAGCTTGCGCACTTCTGCGGCAAATCGTTGTTCATCTGTCAAATTCAAAATGGTTTTGCGCAATTCCGCCATCGGCACTTGCCGTACACAGGTGAAGGGCACCGATGGCGCACGCGGTGGTTGGGTATCCGGAATCTTCCAGTCCGACACACCGATCGGCAAACAACCCACCATCGCGCCTTCGACAAGCGTTGAAGACTCGTCTGACACGATACAGTCGGTGTACTGCAGGACGTCGAAAATACGCGTTTTGGAGTCCAGCAAAATGACATTGTCCCAGCGGTTTTTATGCAGGCGTGCCATTTCTTCGACGCGGCTGTTGTGGCCCATCTTTTCATAAAACTGCTGCTTGATGAAGATGTGGACTGGCAAATCTGCAAGTGCTTGCAAGAACTTGTCCTGTTGGTTGTCGTATTCCCACGAGGGCGCGTACAGAACAGTCAGCCGCTTGTTTTTGAATTTGTAGGCGGAGTCTGGGTTGTGCTGTCGGGATTGAAATACATTGTCCGATTTGGGCCAGCCCAACATCTGAACACCATGTCGGGGTTTGCGTTGTGGGTCCTCAAAGGCCTCATACATCTGCAGCCACATTCGATTGGGCAACAATCCATAGTCATAGTCGCCCCATGATTCTTTGCGCCAGAAATGGGGCCACACATTGTGCGCTTGTCCCAGATCGTGCAGCATGATGATGGGGCAATTGCTCAATCGGGGCTTGTTGCCCTCCTGGTGACCCAAGAACAGTCCCACCTTGCTCTTCGCAGTCATGGTGCGATCAATTTGCGTGGCAATGCCGCGCGACTGGAGTTGGCGGATGATGGGCTGCAGTGATTGTTCTTCAATCCAGTCAGTGGGATAAACGCAAAAATCATTCATGTTGCTGTCAATAATCCGTGGTGGTATCAAAACTGGCTGTGCTGCAATCGGTAGTCTTGAATTTTTTGGCGGCGCATGGGCTCATGCTTGAAGGCAAGTGTCCGCTGCAATCATTTGATTGCTCGGGTCGTCCATTTTGAACACGGCCTTGACCAGACCTTGTTCGACAATGGCGCTGCGGTATTCGTCCCAACGCTTGCGATTGAGTACGCTCGGCTCATCAATGGCGGTTTGTTTCAATTCATGGCTGGTGGCCAAGACGTTGCCAAGGTGGTGGCCAAACTTGCGCACATAGTCGCTCTTGCTGACCGGGTGACTGGCGATGCGCAGGTCTGGTCGCGCAGCAATGAAGCTTGAAAAAAGGCGTTCGATCACAAAGGGTTGCATCGTGATCGAATGGTCCCTCTTGTAACGGGCGCTGCCTTGCCAGGCCTTGGCGAGTTCCGCATCTGTTGTGCAGGCCGTATCGAGATCATGCAGGACTTGATCGACAAAGCGCACATATTCGTTCCAGAATTTCTGTGTGCCAATGAAGTAATTGCAGAAAGCGAAAGACTTGTGCCCGGAGATCTGCTTGACCTGGATCGCGCCCTGCTTTTCCAGCTGACGGGCGATCACTGACATGCCCGGATGAACGGCCATGCCTTGCTCCCATACGTTGATGAACAGGGCTTCATTCCCGATCATGGGATTGATGAAGGCGCAGTCATACCCTTGTTGCAATTTCTGATGACCAAATTTGATGAAGTGTTCGGCAGGAACCAGTGTCTTGTGGCTGAATTTCCAGGAAACCAGGCCCCATGCGCATTGGCCAGCGATGTTCTGGGTCAGGATGTCCTTGAAAAGGCGATACTCCCGCTCGTGTGGCGCCTGGTTATAGCTGGCATCGAAGGGTGTACAGGCGGTGCTGATGGATTTTTTCTGCGCAGGTCCCACATACGCCTGAAAAAGAACCGGTTCGCCAGATGGTTTGCTCAGTACAACTGCAGCTTCCTTGGGGGCTGGGGTTTCTTGGGGGTGAGAGCGCGTCGTCTGGGTGAGCTGCTGGATCCAGCTCGAAAGTGCCGCTGCGCGGTGGTCCCAAGTATGCGCGTTTGAAAACGCCTCGTGACCACGTTGGGCCAATTGTTCGCTGGCCTGGGGATCATTCAGAAGATCAATGATCCGTGGAACAACCTCTGCAGCTTTCAGCCGTGGATACAGGACGATGTCCTGTGAGTCATTGAAATGCTGGAGCAGGGTGGGTGAATTCTCTGCTATCGATATCGACCCGCAAGACATGGCATCGAAGGTGCGCTCATTGGCGCCATTGAAGCAGTTGGTCGATGCGACTGCACGGGACTGAAGGTAATAGCCAGCAAGTTCCTCATGCTTGCAGGTCGACACAAAATGCACATTGCTGTGATCAGGAAGGACTTGCTTCCAGTCTTCGCCACCGATCAGCAGAATTTTCAGGCCTGAAGCCACCAGGTCCTGGACCATTTTGATCCGCTCTGTTTTGCGCGCATGCCAGTACAGTGCCTTCATCGCAGGTGCGAAATCTGTCTTGCGCTGCAGTGGAACACGATGGTGTTCTGCTGCCGCAAGAAATGCGGTGTAGACATCGCCCCGATCTTCAAGGTGCTGCAGCACATTGATGTCTTCAAAAAACCTTTTTTGCTGGGCATTCATCTTCAGCCAAAAAGCATTGGCATCTGCGGGTCCACGCCATTGCGCTGCAATGCATATATCGTAGGGACGCTTCCCAAAATCACCGGTCACTTTTTGGGGCGTAGCACCGAAAAGCAGTGCACGGTTCGTGCCTTGCATACCCATCTGTCCTGCAAAGAATGCGTGGTGCTCGCTCGGGTAGAGGTAATGTCGGTAAGCTGAATTTGTCTGGCGGTACTGGTCGTAAAACGTCACAGGGTGCTCGGTTAGCCATGAAATCTGTGGCTTTTCAAGCAGACTCATCAAATTCCGTCCAGTGGCCGGATCGCTCAGGTTGGTGCCAGTCTTGTTGTAAGTGAGCAGCAGGTCATAGTCTTGCTCCAGCAGGGCCTGCTGAGATGCCTGTATCCCCATCTTCAGTGGATCCAGCATGGTGATCTGGTGATCCTTTGACAGTCCCTGGCAAAGCTGTGACATGACATTCCATTGCATGGCGTTGTCTATCGCTTGGCTGACTTCGTCAAGAAAGAAGGCGATTTTCATAACAAATTCTTTGTCCGCTTCAGTGGACGCGGGCCAGGGCGCCGTTCGTGCTTTCACTGATGAGGCGTGAAGCTGAAATGGCGACCTGGTAGGGGTTGTACAAGCTGTCCTGTTGTTCGTTTTCGAAGTTGCTGCTGCGCATGTCGGTGTCGGTTCGGCCCGGGATGATGCAGTTGACCCGGATACCTTCGGGCGCCCACTCTTCGCTCAGACCCTGAGTCAGATTCACGATGGCCGCCTTGCTCGCTGAATAGGCGACATAGTCGGCACGGCCCCGGGTGTAGGACGATGACGCGAAAAACAAAAGACAGCCCTGTGTTTCCCGAAGCCAGGCATGGGCATGGCGCGCGATGTGCAATGCGCCGACCAGGTTGACCTGGATTTGCCCGGCGATGCTGTCACTGCTTTGTTCTGCCAATTTGCCCCGCACCAGCAAGCCTGCCGCATTGACCACCACATCGATCCCGCCCATGGCGCGTGCTGCCTGCTCGAAAGCGAGGCGTACAGACTCTTCGCTGGCGATGTCACAGCCGTTTTCGCGCGAACGTGCCACGACCTGTGCCCCACCGGTACTTAGGATGTCCGCCATGGCTTTACCGATGCCGCGTGTGCCGCCGAAAATCAGGGCGCGCTTGCCTTTGAGGTTGAAGCCGGGCCTGTCAATGCTCTGGAACTGCGATCGAAGCCTGAACATTTCGTCGGCCAGGATCAAGTCCACCGGGTAAGTGACCTTGAAGTTTTCCTCGCTGCCGCGGACGATGCGGATGCGTGCTTCGGGATTGCAGGCCAGGTAGATGCCGCAATCGTCGGTGAACTGTTCGAGTTTGTGTTCGCCCAGGGTCTCGTAGCACGACATCAGGGCCTTGTAGCGGAACGCCTGTGGGGTCTGGCCCCGCAGAAGGTGTTTGCGTTTGGGAATGGATTCGATGAACCCATCGCGTTCGGCAATGATGGTGTCAGCGGTGGGGATGGCGACATCGACGGCCTCATGCGAGGCCAGGGCTTCGACCACTTCCAGGATGATGCGACCGTCCACAAAAGGCCGTGCCGCATCATGGATCAGCACGTTGCGGGGGGCGTGCCTGGCCAGTGCCTTCAGACCACGCAAAGTGGAAGATTGCCGGTTCACCCCACCGGCGATGACTTGCACCAGCGGGTCATCCTTGCACATCCAGTCGACCTTCTGCATGTCATCGAATGGCACGGTGATGACGATGTGCGCTTGCGGCAGGTTCTGGCGCAGCACCTGGTAGCTGTGCTCCAGAATGGTTTTTCCGGCGATGCGCACAAATTGCTTGGGCTGATCGCCACCCAATCGGGTGCCGCTGCCACCGGCCAGCAAGATAACGGCATGCTCATTCGACATGGGCCACCTCCTGTGCAGCCGCCTGGACTGGCGCAGGGCCCGATGCGGCGTTTTGCACCGCCAGCTTGTGCTCGACCTTTTCCATCAGTGCAGGTGACATGGCCCAGCTGGAATCCTGGTACTTTCTCAGCGTCCGCAGAACCCTAGCAATCTTCAGCGCCTTTTTGTCATTGATCGCATTGATCAACTGCAGGCGGGCGGTCAACATGTGGCTCTGGCCACCGGGATCTACTGTGCAGGGGGCTTCGAGGTGCGAGATGTAACCGGGATCCGATACGCGCCAGTTGCCGAAGTTTTCCCGCAGCTTCAGGTCCACATCGTGGGGCACATACATCGGAACCCCCAGAAATTCGGTCTCCTGCAGTTCAAACGGGGTGAAGGCAAAGGTTTGCTGATGCCCGAAGAAAAAGTCCACACCCGTCACAAATTTGCCATCGAGGGGATGGTAGAAAAACAGATCGATGATGAAGCCGGTTTCGTTGTGGCTGATGGGGATGTAGTAAACCTTCTGGCCTTTGAGGAAATCCGAGGAAATGGTGAACTGGGCGCTTTGCTGCAGTGCCATGCCTATGCTGTACTGTTGTTCCCAGCCCAGAATGCCCACATCAATGTCCTTGTCATGCTTGAGCAGCTCGCCTTCTCGGGCGTAGCCGAGCAAGGTTCCGGACACCAGGAAGAACGGAATCTGGTGTGCGCGCAGGACCGTGGCCAGGTCTGCCAGGGCTTTGGAGGCATTGTCGACGTTGAAGGTCTTGCCGGCTGAAGACGCCTGGGTGCCGGTGAGCAGCTTGGTGTCCTCTTGCTGGGCAGGCCGACGCAACTGGTTGTCGATCACCTGATCCAGCAGGGCGATGGATTGATCGAGATTGCCTTGCTTGCATTCGCAGCGGGCCTGATTGATCAGGCTGGCATGCACATCCGGTGGAGAGATCTTGGCAATGCGCTTGAGGATCGCGATCGCCGCTGTGAATGCCTTTGCAGCTTCCAGGCATTTGGCCTGCAAGAATGCCAGTGATACAGCGGCCTGTTGTTGGCCCAGTTCAGCAAAGAATTGCTCGCAGCGCGCATACATGTTCGCCAACTGCTTGTAGTCCACGTCCACATGGGTTTGACCGGAGCTGTCGACAAACAAATCATGGCGTTTGGCCAATGATTTCGCCATTTGCAGCAGAGCCTGTTGTCGCAGCTTGGGCTTGATGTGCTTTGCTCCTGCCTGCACCAGCAGGGCATCAGCCAGTCCCCAGCGTTTGTGGTCAATGGCCAATTCGAATCCGCAGATCCACTGCTGCGCTGTGCCAGACAGGCGCTGCTCCAGCACCGGGGTCAAAATGCCTTCGATCAGGGATTGCACCGTCGCGCCCAGAACGTTGTCCGCTGGCAGGTACTGCAGCGCAGGTGCCAGTCTTTTTTGACTGATGGATTGGTAACAATCGAGCCAAAACTGGGCCTGCTCTTGTTCAACGTCGTTGTTGCAGGCGAGGGTGGCGAGAAAAACCACCAGCGCCCCTTTGCCGCGAGCCCTGACTTTCTCCAGCGTGTCCTGTGACAGCAGCTCCGCCAATTCGACCCCCTGGAGCGCCGACACCAGGGCAGAAGAATCCCCCACCATCAGGGCGCGGTTGATCTGTGTCATGGCGTATTGCAGCGGGGGCGTGAGGTTCATGGCTTGTCCTTGGCGGCAATCCTTTGCCGGTGCACTGAGGTTCCCCCTGGATTCGCAATATCCATGCCAAATAAAAAAGGCCTCCCGAAGGAGGCCTTTTGGGGTCAGGTGTCGCTTACTTGAGTAGCGACAGGACCATTTGTGGCTGCTGGTTCGCTTGCGCCAACATCGCCGTCGCCGCCTGCTGAATGATCTGCGTTCGCGCCAGCTCGGTGGTGGCCGCCGCGTAATCCGTGTCAAGAATCCGACTGCGTGACGCCGCGGTGTTGGTGGCAATGTTCGTCAGGTTATCGGCTGCATAGTTCAGCCGGTTGATCTTGGAGCCCAGGTCGGATCGGAACGTGTCCACCGTGGCGATGGCAGTGTCGATGGCGTCGATGGCACTGCCAGCGTCGGACGTGATGTCGGCCGAACCGATGCCCGACAGCGACGACAGGTCGCTGAATGTGACGGAAATGGTGTAGGCCGATGCGCTGCCTGCGCCGACCTGGAAGCTGATGCCCGAGGCAGAATAGGTGCCATCAAGCAGCGTTTTTTCGTTCCACTCGGTGTTGCCCGCAATGCGCTCGATTTCGGTATTGAGGTCGTCGTACTCGTCCTGCAGGGAGGTCAGGTCGGCCGAGCTGTAGGTGCCGTTCGAAGCCTGAACCGCCAGTTCACGCATGCGCTGGAGCATGTCGGTGATGGATTGTGTGGCGCCTTCTGCGGTCTGCAGCATGGAGATCGCGTCGTTGGCGTTGCGGACCGCCTGGTTCAGGCCACGGATTTGCGCAGTCATCTTGTCTGCAATGGCCAGACCGGCTGCGTCATCGGCAGCGCTGTTGATGCGGCGGCCTGTCGACAACTGTTCCATGGCCTTGCTCAGGCTGCGGCTGTTGACGTCCAGGGCTTGACGCGAGATGAGCGAATTGATGTTGGTGTTGATCACTGACATGGTCATACTCCTTGAAGAGATTTTCAAAAGTTCGGCAGGAACCTGAGTGGAGTAGAACCTGCCTGGTTTGACAGAAAGTCAAGCTGAAATTCTGTTGCTTGATGAATCGGCCGACGCCTGGAAAACTTGAATTTTTTTGTGCTCAGGCTTCGTCGCTGAACAGCACGCCCTTGAGCTTGTCCACGTTGTGTGCCACGCGGATGGTGGTCTCGTTCGGGATCTGGCGAACCACATCTCCCGTGGTGCTGTTGCGCACAGTCACCACTGGCATGTCCAGCACGTTGTCCATCGAGAAGCGCAGCTCCTGGTTGCTTCTTTTCATTTCTGCATTGAGCTGCTCGATGGCCTCCTGCAGTTTTTTCCGCATGGCAATCGGATCCACTTTGGGAATATTGCTCTTTGGCACGGCAGGTTCGGCTTTTGCAGGCGCTGCAGCAGACTCGACAGGTGCTGCTGTCGAGGCCGGTGTCAGGTGGGGCGCGCTGGCTTGGTGCAATGCGCTGGAGATGTTGGTCATGGCGAATCCTTTGCGGTAAAGGTGCTGGCTTCGCCACAAATGGACGAGCCCGTACCGCAGGATTCGACGCGGTACCGGAAAACTTGAGCGGGATTGCGGCAAATCATTGCCGCACATGCATTAATGGATATTTAAGTATCCATTACTTGGACTGGTTGAGCATGGCGTCAAAGGTGCTCTTGAGGCTGGACTTCTGGCTGTTGATCATGCTCACCAGGGATTCCATCGCCGTGAATTGCTCGTTGTAGCGCTCCAGCAATTTGCCCATGCGCAGGTCCAGCTTGCTGAGGTCATCTTTGAGCCGCACCTGTTGCTTGTTGGCATTGTTGGTCTGGTTGGCGAGGGTGCCGGTGAATCCGAGCATGTCATCGAGCTTCTTGACGGCATCGCCCGCGCTGCCGGAGTCCAGTGCGCGGATGAGGGTCGGGGTGGCGCGGCTGTTGCTGAGCATCTTGACGCTGTCGTCAAAATGGTTTTGCAGTGCCGCGTCGAGCTTGCTGTTGTCCAGCGTCATGGTGCCGGTGCGGTCGATGCTGATGCCCAGATCGCGCATGGACTGGATGTAGGTTCCCGGTGAGCTGCTGCTGCCGAAAAACAGATTGCGCACCTGGTTGCGGATCAGGTTGACGGTCGAGTCGCCCACCAGCGTGGCACCATAGGTTTCCAGCTTCGATTCCGAATCCGTGGTGGCCTGCAGCAGGGCCATGACATCGTTGTAGGAAGTGACCAGGTCCTTGACCTTGGTCTTGATGCTCTCGAGATCCCGACTGAGATTGACGCTGCTGGCCCCGGAGGTGGTGCCTGTCAGGCTGAGCGTGACGCCTGCAATCGCATCACTGACCACGTTGGTGGGGCTCTGTATGGTGACGCCATCGACCGTCAGCAGTGCATTTTGCGCCGCCTGGCCGGCCACGGCCACTGTCGACAGGCCGGTCATTGAAAAAGCGTTGCTTTCGCCGGACGGTCCGGTGATCACGAGGTGGTAAGGGGCTGTGCTGTCCGCTGCAGAGGCGCCTTGATTGACCAGCTGGGCCTTGATGCCGGAAGCGCCCCATTCGGCATTGATCTTGTCGACCAGCTGGCTGGCGGTGGTGCCGGCCGAAATCGACAAGCTGTCCAATGCCGAGCCGGCCAGGGTCATGTCCAGGGTCATGGCACCCGCCACAGTGCTCGTCGGCGTTGCAAAGCCCGTGCTGGAAATGCTGCGCTGACCTTGGGCCAGCCTGCTGACCGTCACGCTGTGGCTGCCTGCACTGGCGGTACTGGAGGCCCGGGCGCTGAATGCTGCGGGCTGTCCAACGCTGGTGCTGAGCGTGTTGAAATCCCCCAGATCATCCAGTGCCGAGAACTTGGATTTGAGGTCGCTCAGCAGGAACTTGATGGCGCCGTAGCCCGAGATCTTGGCTTCGGTCTTGCTGATCTTGTTGTTGATGGCGTCTGCCAGCGGCGCCTTTTCTGCTTCCACCAGGTTTTTGGCCAGCGCCTTGACGTCCACCCCCGAGCCGGCGTTCAGCGCGCTCAGGATGTTCTGGCCCTGGCTGTTGTTGGTGGTGGCGGAGGTGGTGCTCATGGTGGTGGCCGATCAGGCATGGGTATCGGTAAATCCGGCGGTTTCTTGAGCCATCAGTTGAGGTAGTTGAACAAATTGAGCTGTGACACCTTGGCAAAGCTGCTTTGCGCCGCCTGCAGGGCCAGGGTCTGCTGGTTGAGCTTGGAAACGGCCGCGGCGTAGTCCAGGTCTTCCACCCCCGAGAGCACGTTCTTGAGGGTCAGGGTGGTGTCGGTGACGATGTCCTGCTGGGCCTGCAGCACGTTTTGGTCGGTGCCGATCTGGGCCCGGGTCAGGTCGATGCCGGTCAGCAGCTGCTCGAGTTCGCCCATGCCCCGCTGCAGCTCGGGCCGGTTCGACTGCTCGACGGCAGCGATCGTCTGGTCGAGCACGGCAAAGAAGCCCACGCCGGTTTGTGTGCCTTCGCTGTCGGTGCGCACCACACGGCCGAACACTTCTGCGCCTGAGCGGTTGAGCAGGATGCTGCGCTGGTCGCCCACGGGCACCTGCATGCGGCTTTGATCACCCTGGTAGATGGGCGATGCACCATTGACGCTGGCAAAGGGCGGGGCCTTGACCCGGCTGCCGGCAAAGAGGTAATTGCCCGAGCTGTCCTGGCTGTTGGCCAGGCTGAGCACCTGGTCGCGCAGGCCCTTCATCTCGGTGGCCAGGGCCAGGCGGTCGCTCGGGCCCAGGGTGTCGTTGGCGGCCTGCACCGAGAGTTCCTTCATGCGGATGAGCAGGTTGCTGACCGAAGAGAGCGCGGTTTCTTCGGATTGCAGCCGGCTGTTCATGCTGTCGAGCGCAGACTGGTAGCTGTCCTGGCGGGCGATCAGGGATTTGTAGCGCGTGATGGCGGCCGCCTGGTCGGGGGCATCGCTGGCCATGATGACCTGCTTGCCCTGTGACATCTGGGCCTGGGTCTTGGAGAGCTTTTCCTGCACCGTGCCCATCTGTTCGACAGCACGGTTGAAAAGGTAGGCAGAAGAAACTTTCATGCGCGTCTTTCAGCTTCAGCGGATCTGGAGCATGGTGTCAAACAGCTGCGAGGCGATCTGCAGCGCCTTGGCCGAGGCCTGGTAGGCCTGCTGGTAGCGGATCAGGTTGGTCGCTTCCTCATCCAGGCTCACGCCCGAGACCTGGTCGCGGCTGGCCACGGCCTGGTCGTGCACCACCTTGAGCGAGGACTGCACGATGCTCGCCTGCTTGGCGGTGTTGCCCACGTCGTTGACATGGTCGATGTAGGCCATGGCCAGGGTCTTGCTGCCGACCACCGGGCGCTTTTCCAGCGCCAGGATGTCGAGCATGGCCTGGTTGTCGCCGGTGCCATCGTTGTTGCCGTCGATGACGAAGCGGTCGCCAGCCAGGGGCGGCTTGCTCAGCAGGATGTTCAGGCCCTGGTAGCGGATCGTCGGGTCGGCCGCATTGGGGTCGTAGTCGCGCTCGGCCACCAGGGTCCCGGTGGTCTGGTCGGTCAGGGTGAAGCGGGTGGCGCTGGTGAATTGCAGCACCATCGGCGATTGCCGCAGGCGGTCGGTCGGATTGGCCACTTCGCCGCTGTAGCTGGCAGCGATCTTGGCGGTGCCGGCACCGGTCACAAAGACCAGCAGGTCGTCTGGTGCCGCACCTTCGATGTGCATCTGGGTGCGCAGGCCGAGCTTGGCCAGGGTCGCCGGATCGCCTTGCGTGCCGATGCCCAGTTCGATCGGGCCGGTGTCACCCGTGGCGCGCTGCAGGCGGACCTGGCCGCCGTAGGTGCCGCCGGCCAGGCCCAGGGCATTGGGCGTGCTGGCCGAGACGCCCACAACCACAATGTCCTCGCCTTCAAAGCCGGCGGTGTTGTTGAGGATGAGCTCGCCCTGGCGGCCCAGCTGGGCCTGCACCCGGCTGTCGGCCGACTGGGCATTGATGGCTTCCGCCAGATCCTCGACAGAAGCGTAGCCCCCGACCGGAAAGTCGATCGCCACCCCGTTGAGCCTGAGGTCGGCATTGAGCCTGAGCTGGTTGGGCGAGAGTCGGATTTCATTGGCGGCGCTGGCGTACACGCCGGGGGCCGAGGCGGCATTGAGCCAGGTTGCCACATCGCTGGCCTGGATGCTGCTGCCGCTGGCCGGTGTGAGCGGGCCCAAGGCCAGACCGTTGAGGGTGAAGGCGCCGCCACCGGGCAAGCCCGACCAGCCGGTGGTGATGTTGCCGCCCTGCAGCACCGCCGGCTGCAGGCTGGGGGCAATCGCCTTGTCGTTGCTGTCGAACTGCTGGATGGGCTGGACTGCGGCACGGGCGCCATAGAAGACCTTCAGGCCCTTGTAGCCGGTGCCGTCGCTCAGGTTGATGTCTTCGGTGCTGTAGGTCGCGGCCGACTCAAAGCCATTGCCTGTGGCGAGCATGCGGTCCTGCAGCGCCGTGCTCAGGGCCTGGCCGGCCAGGTGCCGCCCGTCGCGGGTCAGGACCTGCAGCTGTTGACCGGGACTCAGGGTGTCCAGGTACAGCGTCACATCCTGCAGGCCAGCCGGGATGGTGGTCAACCCGGTGGTGCCCGGCGTTTCGCCCACCACGATGCTGCGCGCGGCGGCGACGCTGCCGTTGTTGGCCAGCACCGCATCCAGGGCCGCCGGACCGGGGTAGGGGGTCGCGTCAAAGCGGATGGTGGCATCGGCCGTGCCTGGGTTGCTGGGGTCTTCGATGATCCGGAAGGACGAGGCGGCGCAGACCTTGAGCGGGTCCTGCAGCAGGACCTGCAGGCCGGCGCTGGCATGCGCCTGCTCCGGTGCAAATCCGAACAGGGCGGTGCCGCGTTGCCCATTGGCGTCGACCCCCTGGGTGTGGATGGCATTGACCTCGCGCGCCAGGGTGCGGGCGAGGTCGTCCATTGCCGTGCGCGTGCTCGTGAGCACCTGCTCGCGGAACGCGATCAGGCCGGCGAGCTGGCCGCTCTGGATGCTGGAGATGGGACGGGGCTGACCATAGGGGTCGAGCACCAGCGAAAAACGTTCGGGCGCTGCCGTGTCGAAGGTGACGTCCAGCAGTGTGGCGTCCTTGCCGTGGACCAGCACGTCCTGCGTGATGGAGGCGCCCAGACTGACGTTGACCATGCCGTTGTCTTCAAAGCCGGCGTTGATCTTGACGAATTTGGACAGGGCCAGCAGCAATTGGTCGCGCTGGTCGAGCAATTCCGGCGGCTGGCGGGTGAGTTCACGGTTTTTCGCCAGCTGCTGGTTGACCGAGGCGAGCTGTCCGGCCAGGGCGTTCATCTGCTTGATGTCGGCCTTGACGGCTTCCTGCGTTTCGCTGTCGACCAGGTCCAGCTGGGCGCTGAGCTGGTTGAAGCGGCCGGCCAGGCCATCGGCGTCGCGCAGGAAGCTGCTGCGCAGCACGGTGGAGGCCGGATCGGTCGAGAGGGCGCGCGCGGTGGCAAAGAACTTGTCCAAAGCCCCAGCCAGGCCCGAGGTTTCGCCGCCCATCACGTCGACGACGCGGTTGGTGTAGTCCACCATGGGCTGCTGGCTCTGCAGGTCGCTCTGGCTGTTGCGCAGATTGGATTCGACAAAGGCATCGTACTGGCGGCGGATGCCCTGGACCATGACGCCCGTGCCCAGGTAGACCCGGCCGTTCGAGCGGGTCGGGCTCGATTCCATCGAGACGTCCTGGCGCGAATAGCCTTCGGTCGCCGCGTTGGCGATGTTGTTGCTCACCACGCCCAGCGCACGCTGGTAGGTGGAGACACCTGAACTGGCGATACTCAGCAGGTCACTCATGGACGACCTCCGCTAGGCAGGCCCTGGCCATCCACGGGCAGCGGCTTGAGCAGGGCGGGACCGGGCAAAGCCATCGGCGCACGCTGCGCCGGCGCCAGCGGCAGGGCAGGCTGCGCGGGCTGCAGCGGGTGGAGTGACGGGGCACTGCTCTGGCGACTTTGCAGCACGTCGGCCGTGCTGACCATCTGGCTGCGGCGCTCATGGTCGCGCACCAGCATGTCGGCCAGACCCAGGCTGTTGCGTTTGGCCATGCCGTGGGCCACTTCGCGGTCGAACATGGACTCGAAGGTCTGTTCGGCATTCGACGATGCGTTGTCCTCGTCCTTGGGCACTGCCTCGCGCATGGACTTCATCATCATCTGGATGAACAGGGCCTCGAATTGCTGCGCGGTTTCGCGCACGGCCGCATTGCCGTCCTGGCGCGCCTGCGCGCGCAGCTTGCCCAGACCCTCGAAGTCGAGGGCGGTCTGGGTCAGCACGGGCGGGGCGAGTTGGTCCATGGGGTGCTCAGATCACAATCAGTTCGGCACGCAGGCTGCCCGAGCTCTTGAGGGCTTCGAGAATGGCAATCAGGGAGGAGGGCGAAGCGCCGACCTGGTTGACCGCATCGACCACCTGGCGCAGGTCCACGCCCGGCTGGAAGAGGAACATGGGCTTGTTGGGCTCATCGACCTTGACCTCGGCGTTTTGCACTGCGGCGGTCTGGCCTTGCGAGAGCGGGGCCGGCTGGGAAACTTCGTTGGTGGCAGCGATCGAGACCGAGATGGTGCCGTGCGAGACGGCTGCGGCCGTCACCCGCACATTGCGGCTGATCACCACCGTGCCGGTCTTGGCGTTGACCACCACGCGTGCGGGCGGTTCGCCCGGCTGCACATCCATGTTTTCGATCATGCTCATGAAGGCGACGCGCTGGCCCAGATCCTGGGGTGCCTTGATCGCGATCGAGACGGCATCGAGGGGCTTGGCCAGGTCGCCGCCAAAGCGGCTGTTGATGGCGTTCACAATGGCGGTGGTGGTGGTGAAGTCACCATCGCGCACATTGAGCATCACATGCTCGGCTTTTTCAAAGGGGTTGTTGACAATCCGCTCGACCAGGGCGCCGCCGGGCACGCGGGCCGAGGTCGGCACCCCGATGGCCACCTTGGAGCCGGCCGCTGCGGCATCGATGCCGGTGGCGGTCAGGGCGCCCTGGGCCAGGGCGTAAATCTCGCCATCGACGCCACGCAGGCTGGTCAGCAGCAGGTTGCCGCCGCGCAGGCTGGTGGCCTTGCCGATGGCCGACACGTTGATGTCGATGCGCTGGCCGGGTTTGGCAAACCCGGGCAGTTCGGCGGTCACCATCACGGCAGCCGAGTTCTTGATGTCGACCCGGCCGACGGTGGCGGCCGACTCGAAGTCCGAGAGGGGGCCTTCCAGGCTCACACCCAGTCGCGCCAGCAGCGAGCGCATGCTCTGTGCGGTGAAGGAGACGTCGGTGCCGTCGCCCGTGCCCTGCAGACCCACCACCAGACCGTAACCAATGAGCTGGTTGCTGCGGCCGGCGGCCACTGTGGCCAGGTCCTTGATGCGGTCGGCCTGTGCGGCGCCGGCCATCAGGCAGAGGGTGAGCAGGAGAAAGACAAAACGTTTCATGGCGGTGGTCCTCAATCAGAAGGGCCAGAGCTTCATGAGGGCACTGGTGCCCCAGCCCGGTCGGGTGGCGGCTGCCAGGTCCCCGGTGCCGCGGTAGGCGATCTGCGCATGCGCCAGACGGCGCGACTGCACGGTGTTGTTGGGGGCGATGTCGTCGGGGCGGATGATGCCGGCGACCTGGATCACTTCGGTGCCCTCGCTCAGGGCCAGCTGCTTTTCGCCGCGGATGACCAGGTTGCCGTTGGGCAGGATGTTGATGACGGAGACCGCCACCGAGCCGGTCAGGCTGGCCTGCTGGTCGGCTGCACCGACGCCTTTGTTGCTGATCTTGGCGCCGGCCATGTTGGCACCGTTGAGGATGCCGCCTTTGCCATTCGCCCAGGCCTGCAGGCCGGGCAGGGCGTCGTTGCTCGACTCGCGGCTGAGGTTGGAGTTGTTGGTGCGGGCCGCTTGTGTGGATTCATTGAGCAGCACCGTGATGACGTCGCCCACACGGTAATGCCGGCCGCGGCCGAACCAGCTGTCGCTTTGCTGGGCCACGTAGATGCCGCCGGTGGCCGGTGCGCCATCGGCAGGCCGTGCCGTCGGGAACACCGGCTCGAAGCCAGCCGAGTGCGCCAGCGGCTTGGGCGGCACCACCGAACAGGCGCTCAGGCTGGCGAGCAGGGCCATGACAAGAAAAGTACGCATGCTCAGGTGTCCGATCACATGTTGTTGTTGACAAAGCGCAACATGCCGTCCACCGCCGAGATGGCCTTGGAGTTGATTTCGTAGGCACGCTGGGTTTCGATCATGTTGACCATCTCTTCGACCACATTCACGTTGGACGCTTCGAGCGCGCCCTGCACCAGGCTGCCGGTGCCGACCTGGCCGGGCACCAGCACCTGCGGCTGGCCGCTGGAGGTGGTCTCGCGCATCAGGTTCTGACCCAGCGACTGCAGACCGCTCGGGTTGATGAAGCGGGCGATCTGGATCTGGCCGATGACCTGCTGGCCGCCGGCGGCGTTCTGCGCCGAGACCGTGCCATCGCGTCCGAAGGTGATGCTGGTGGTGCCCTGCGGCACGGCAATCGGCGGTTGCAGCAGGTTGCCGTTGGCCGTCACCAGTTGCCCGGTGTTGGAGAGCTTGAAATTGCCATCCCGGGTGTAGGCGATGGACCCATCGGCCTGGGCGATCTGGAAGAACCCGTCGCCGGCAATGGCCAGGTCCAGCGGGTTCTGCGTGGTGATCATGTTGCCCTGGGCATGGATTTTTTCGGTCGCCACCACCCGCACGCCGGTGCCCAGCATCATGCCGGTCGGTGCCTGCGAGTTGGCGCCCGTCTGTCCGCCAGACTGGCGGATGTTCTGGTAGAGCATGTCCTCGAACACCGCGCGATCGCGCTTGAAGCCATTGGTGTTGACGTTGGCCAGGTTGTTCGAGATCACATTCATCCGGGTCTGCTGGGCGTCCAGACCGGTTTTGGCAACCCACATTGATGCGTCCATGGGGAACTCCTGTTGTCCTGTTGTGTTCAGTCAGTGGCTCAAGAGACCTTGAGCATCGAAGAGCCGGCTTCATCGCCGGAGCGGCTTTCCTTGATCACCTTGATCTGCTGCTCGAAGCTGCGGCTTTGTTCCATCAGCTTGACCATCACCGCCATGGCGCTGACGTTGCTGCCTTCAAGGGCTTGCGGCGTGACCGAGGGCAGGGCGTCTGCGGCCACGGCAATGTCCTGTCCGGGCTTGTCCTGCACGGTGAACAGGCCGTCGGTGCGCCGGGTCAGGGTCACCTGCGCCGCGTCGCGCAGCAGCAGCCGACCCACCGCCACACCCGGGGCGTTGGCGGGCTGGCCAGGGGCGCGTGCAAAAATATTGCCTTCGGCATTGATGCTGGCTTCAAAGCCCGCCGGGATGGTGATGACGCCGCCGTCGGCGCTGCGGACGGCCTGTCCGGTGCCGGTTTCCAGCACGCCGTTGGCGCTGATGCGCAGGTCGCCGCGCCGGGTGAAGGCCAGCTCGCCGTTGCTGGCGGTCACCCCCAGCACGGCGGTGCCGTTCATGGCCACATCCAGGGGACGTCCGGTCGCCATCAGCGAACCCGGCCGCATGTCGATGACGTCCTTGCTGACGGCCTGGGGCTGGTAGCGCGACTCCATGCCGGCGCCCGTGACCTTGATGGCCTGGGTGGCCGACTCGTAGCTGCGCTTGAAGCCGGCCGTGGACACGTTCGCCAATTCGTTGATGACGGATTGGCGACCGAGCCTTTGTTCGGTGATGGCGGCGGCGGCGTTGAAGGCGAGGCGGTCCATGGTCGGTTTTCCGTCAGAGGTTCAAGGATCAGCCGCGGATGTTGATGATGGCCTGGGTCATGGTGGTCGAGGTCTCGATCGCCTTGGCGTTCGCCTGGAAGTTACGTTGCGCCGTGATCAGGTTCACCAGTTCCTGTGTCAAATCCACGTTGGAGCTTTCGGTAGCACCAGCACGGATCGTGCCAAGGCCGGCGGTGCCGGCGGTGCCCAGAATGGGCTGGCCGGAAGAGGCCGAAGCGATGTAGGTGGAGTCACCCATCTGGCGCAGGCCGGTGGGGCTGGAGAAGTTGACCAGCAGGATCTTGGCCAGCGACCTTTGTGTGCCGTTGGAGTAGCTGGCGCTGACCAGGCCGTCGTTGCCGATGGTCACACCCACCAGATCGCCTTCGGGGGCACCGTCCTGCGACTGCGAGAGCACGGCAAACGATGAGGAGAACTGGGTGGATGCCGAGTAGTCGATGTTGATCGTCAGTGCGCCCTTGCCGCCGGCCAGGTACACGGTTTCCAGTTGGGTGCCGCCGAGCGGGGAGACCAGCTTGCCGCCGGTGTCGAAGGTCAGCTCGCCCTTGTCCAGGTAGACCGGCGACCAGGCCGGCAGGGCGGTGAAGCCGTCGGCGCTGGTGGTTTCCACGCCCTGGCTGTCGATGTACTTGGGCACCAGCTGGCCGCCCACGAGTTCCTTGTGCTGGGTCGGCTTGATCCAGGTGGCGGTGGTGCCGCGGCCGGCTTCCACGGCCTCCAGGCCCCAGTTGGCGCTGCCCGAGATCTTGATGAAGGAGTCGGAGGAAGCGGTGCCGGAGGTGAACTTGAAGCGGTTGTTGGCGGGGTCGTAGCTGACCTTGACCCCGTTGATGGTCTCGGGCATGCCGCTCTCGGAGTTGTTGGCCAGCGAGTTGATGCCCTTTTGCAGGGCAGCGGTGAAGGAGGAAATCGAGTAGTCGCTGCCAGTGGGGATGACCACAGTGCCCTTGACGCCGTCCACCGTCACGACGAACTTGTTGTTGCTGTTGTCGACGGCGAAGTTGTTGGTCACGTTGATCGTGGGCGTGCCGCCGAAGGCCACGGCAGGCTCGGAGGCGATGCCGCGCAGGGCGACGCTGGAGGTCAGCACCTCGGTCTCGTCCTTCATGCCGAACAGGGAGGCCCCCAGGGATTTGCCAGCCACTTCGTCCAGGGTGAGCTTGATGCTGGAGCGGTCGCCGGTGGTGCCGGATTTGACCGAGAAGGTCTTGGTGCCGGAGTCAAAGCTGACCTTGATGCCATAACGCTGTTCGGAGGCCGGGCGGATGGTTTCGCCGTTGGCCAGCACCTGTGTGCCGTAGCTGCCGTTGGCGTCCAGCGTCAGCGGCACCGAAGCCAGGCCAAACAGCTCGTTCTTGGTGGTGCCGAGCTGCGCAATGGTGATGGTGGAGCTGCCGTCCACGAAGTTGAAGGTCCGGGTGTTGAAATCGAAGCGCACCTTCATGGTGTTGACTTCGTCCACCCCGGTCTGGAGGTCTTCTGTGGCATCGAGCTTGGCCTGCAGGGCCGTGACAATTTCCTCGGGCTGCAGTTTCTTGAGGTCGGTGCCGACCGGGAAGTCGGCCTGCTCCAGGGTAATCGGGATCGATTTCGGCACCTGCACGCCGTTGCTCAGTTCGGTCACCCGGGTGGTGGTGAGCGTGAATCCACGGTTGCTTGCCGTGCTGAGGTCGTAGTAGGCCTCGTCGCCAAAGCGCCGGTTGATGAAGTTGGTGGCGGCGGCGGCGATCTGGTTGCCGCTGAGCTTCTGGTCCACGTCGGCCAGGAAGCTCAGGTCGACCTTGACCGGGTTGCCCGAGTTGTCCACGTCCAGGGTGAAGACGTTCTTCAGGTCCTCTGTCGTGAGCTTGTTCTGGGTGATCAGGGACTTGAAGTTCACGCCGTCGGCCAGGGTGAACAGGTTGGTGTCCATGGCCTCGGTGCTGGTGACCGTGGCGGCCTCGGAGGTGCGTTTGTCGGTCAGTTCGTCCAGCGAGATCAGCTGGGTCTTGCCGGTGGTCAGCTCGTCCTTGACTTCGCTGAAGGGCTTGAGCTGGCCGTACTGGTTCACATAGAGCTCTTCGCCGCCGGTGTTGGTGGCCTGGACCAGGGAGGCCTTGACTTCTTCGTCGCCCACGAACACATAGGTCTGCCACTTGTTGAAGGGGCTGTTCTGGTTGGCGTTCTGGGTCTTGACGTAGTAGATGGTGGCCAGGTAGCCGTTGCCGCCCTTGTCGTACACGGTCATGGCCGTGCTCTTGTTGTAGGTGCTGGGGTCGGCGCGGTTGAAGGCGGAGCTGATGACGCTGGCGTCGGCCGGGAAGTTCAGGCCGAGTTTGACCAGCGAGGTCTGTTCGGCTTCGCCGGAGGTTTTCTGCGGGATGGTCAGCACCACGCGCTCGTTCACGTTGGCGCTGCCGGTGGAGTCCACCGTCGCGGCCATCAGGCGCTGGCCGGAGGAGTTGACCACATTGAACTGCTCGTTGAGCATGAAGGAGCCGTTGCGGGTGTAGAGGTCCTGCAGGCCGTCGGCCGAGCGCAGCGGGAAAAAGCCGTCACCGGAGATGGCCAGGTCCAGTGCATTGGACGAGGAGGTCACGTTGCCCTGGCTGAATTCCTGGCTGACCTGCTTGAGCGAGACGCCCTGGCCGACCGCGCTGGACGATTTTTGCAGTGGCGAGGTGGCAAAAATATCGCCGAAGTCGGCGCGCGAGCGCTTGAAGCCCGTCGTCCCCACGTTGGCGATGTTGTTGCTGGTCACGCTGAGCTGCGAAGTGGCAGCGTTCAGGCCGGTGAGGGAGGTATAGAAAGACATGGATCTGCTCCTGTGGGACTTGAACCGGGGTTATTCGGTGATGGTGGTGACTTTGCTCAGCGCCACCGATTGGCCACCCTGGACCACCAGGTTGAGGCTGCCGTCGCTGGCCGTGCGGATGCTCTGCACCGTGGCCATGACGCTGACGGCGGGGTTGGTGTTGTTGCCATTGACGACGGCACTGGCCTTGAAGGTGTAATTGCCGTCGGCCAGCACATTGCCGGCGTTGTCACGGCCATCCCAGGTCATGGACACGGTGCCTGCCGTCTGCGGGCCATAGGAGGCCGTGCGGACCACCTTGCCGGTGCTGTCGAGCACCTGCACGGTCATGCCATCGGCCCCCTGCTCGAGCTGCACCGAGGCGCTGACGGGTTGTCCCTGGCTGAGTGTGGCGCTGGCGCCCTCGACGGACACCTTGCGGCCGATCAGGGCGGCGCTGGCCAGCATGTGCTGGCCGGAGTTGCTGTCCACATAGGATTTGAGGGTGCCGGCCATGTTGGTGGTGGCTTCGAGCTGCGAGAACTGCGCGAGCTGGGCGACGAAGTTCTCGTTTTTCATCGGGTCCAGCGGGTTCTGGTTCTGCAGCTGGGTCGTGAACAGCTTGAGAAACGCCTGCTGGTCCATGGCGGTGTTGATCGGTGCGTTCTTGGCCTTGTCGACCACCTCCGAGTAGCGCTTGATGCTCGAGAGGTTGTTGGTGATGGGTGTGCTCATGGCTCAGCTCCGGGTTCAGCCGCGCAGCACGTCAACGGTGCGCATCATCAGTTGCCGGGCGGTGTTCACCACCTCGACGTTGTTCTGGTAGGAGCGGGAGGCGGCCATCATTTCCACCATCTCGGTCATTTCATTGACGTTGGAGCCGTAGACATAGCCCTGTTTGTCCGCCATCGGGTTGCCCGGCTCGTAGACCCGCAGCACCGGCTTGGGGTCGTCGGTGAGCATGGCCACCTTGACGCCGCCGCTGTTGGGGTCGGCCGGACGCTGCTGACCGGCAAGTTGCTGGTCCACCAGCGCCTTGAAGACGGTGCGCTTGGCCTTGAAGGCCTCCTGCTCGCTGCCCGCCACCGTGCCGGCGTTGGCCAGGTTGGAGGCGACGGTGTTCAGGCGCACGGTCTGCGCATTGAGCGCGGAACCGGCGATGCCAAAGATGTTGTCCAGTGCCATGGTCAATCGCCCCTCAGGGCCTTGCGCAGGCCCGAAACGGAATTCTGGAAAAAGCTCAGCGTGGCCTGGTACTCGGCTGCGGCCTTGCCGTACTGGGCCTGTTCGATGTTCATTTCGACCGTGTTGCCGTCGAACGAACTGTTGAAAGGCACCCGGTAGAGCACGCCGTGCTCCGCAGCGCCTGGCGCCGGGACGTCGAAATGCCTGTTTTGGGTGGTGCGCAGCTGCTGGTCGCTGGAGGCCTTCAAGACCTGCTTGAAATCCAGGTCCTGCGCCTTGTAGTGCGGGGTGTCCGCATTGGCGATGTTGCGGGCGATGACTTCCACCCGCCGGCTGCGTGCGGACAGCGCCTGACCGTGCAGGCCGAGTGCCGAATCGAACAGGCTCATGGGTTTCCTTTCAGCGGTTGTGCGGTCTGCCGATTTCTTGACAGGGCCGGCTCAAGTTGGTTTTGTCCAGTCCGAATGCAAGTCTTGTGCCACGGGTTTTGGCAGGGGCGCAGGGGGTCAGGGAGGCAGGTGCTTGCCGTTCGCCGGTGAGGCCGGCAAGACCTTGCCGCCAGCCTCAGCGCACCCGCTTGTCCGGCGTGGTGGCCACCTCGGCCTGTGACACCTGGACCGGTGCACTGGTTCGGGCGGGGGGCGGTGGGGCGAACATCTGGCCCAGCTTTTCCCGGGTGTGGCTCAGCAGGCCATCCACGATCGACTGGCGGGTGATGGGTTGCCGGGTGTCGGCATCGACGTGCAGTGCCCTGGCTTGCGGGCCCAGGATGTTGAGGGGGGCGTGGGCCTGTTTTTCCTGGCGTGCGGCCGGCTGCAGCACCGTCAGGTAGAGGTCGTCCAGGCTGGTCGGACCGTCCTGCCGGCCGAGCTTGACCTCGTCAAAGTAGGTGTCGACCAGGTGCAGCTGCTGGTAGACGCTCAGCCCCAGGATGGCTTTGGGCTGCTGGGCCATGCCCACCGTGGCTGCCCCACGGTTGGGGCCATCGCAGAACTGGATGATGCCGTGGCAGCGCTGGTTGCTGGCCTTGGGGTTCATGCCATCGCTTTCCATCAGGGTCAGGCGGGCAAAGTCGTCCGGGGCGAAGCGGTATTTCTGGGCCAGTTGCAGGATCTTGCCTTCGACGGCCGACTTTTCGTCCGCCGGGATGAAGCCGCGGGCCACCGCCCGCTCGAGGGTCTGCTGCAGCACGGGGTGGGCCGCGCCGCCGGCTGGCGTGGCCCGGGCATGCGGGATGGCGCGGTTGAGTTGTGGCGCGCTGAAGGTGCTGGGGATGCGCTGACCCGATACCGGGCGCTGCGCCAGCCAGGTCTGGGTTTGCACGGCAGGTGCTGTCGTTCTTGCGGCCGGCACCTCGGTGCCGGCGGGCATGGCACTGAACAGGCCGGCCGTCTGCAGCCGTTGTCCGGGCTGGATGCGGTTGGGGTCGCCGATGCGGTTGCTCTGGGCCAGCTCCAGCGCATAGCGGTGGGTCTGTTCGGCGCTGATCTGCACCCCCTGTTCGCGGGCCAGCTGCTGGACGATGCTGTTGAGGCTGTCCCCGCCACGGACGGTGTAGCTCGAGGGCAGGGCAGGCCTGGGCGAAGCGGCTGCAGGCGCCACGGGTGCCGGGTTCATCTGCTGGAGCAGCGCATGAAAACCCTGGGCGCTGGGGCTGTCGGGCAGGGCGCCTGCACTCTCCGGCCAGGCTTCGGGTCGCCAGGTGGTGGCGCTCAAGGGGGCAAAATTTTCCAAGGGGCGACTCCGGTCGGTTCTGTGGCATCCTTCTTGCACAAGTGGTGAACAGACTGACCCGTGTCAGAAAATCCACACCGAACGACTTCATGCAAATGCTGTGCCGACTTTTTCTCGCCTTGTGCCTGCTTGTGCCGGGCGGCGTGGTGCATGCGCAGGATGCGCGCGCCAGCCTGATGGAGCAGGCGCGCCAGTGGGTGGCCACCGAGCTGGGCCAGCCGGCAGGGGCGGTGCAGATCGCCCCGCTGGACGAACGGGTGCAGGTCAGAACCTGCGCGGCAGGCTGGCGACTGGACTGGCCCTTTGCCTCGCGAGAGACGCTGCGCGTGAGCTGCGCCGATGGCAAAGGCTGGAACCTGTTTCTGCAACTGCGCGCGGCGGCTACAGCGGCGCCCGCTCGTGCCGATGCTTCTTCTGCCGGGCCGGCGGTTCGGCGTGTGGTGGTGACCCGGACGGCCTTGCCGCGGGGGACCGTCCTGCAGCCGGAGATGCTGGTGCTGGCCGAGGTGCCGCAAAATCCTGCACTGCAGAGCCCCTTTGACCAGATCGAGCGGGTGCTGCTGTCGGCGCTGACCCGGGATGTGTCTGCGGGTGTGCCCTTGCAGGCGATGGATGTGCGCCGCGCCCTGCTGGTCCAGCAAGGCCGGATGGCGGTGCTCAATGTCGGGCAGAATCAGGGTTTTCAGATCTCGGTGAGGGTCGAGGTCTTGCAGGACGGTTACATGGGCGACCAAGTCCGTTTGCGCAATCCCGACTCGGGGCGCACGCTGACCGGCATCGTCACCGGATTGAATACCCTCAAAGGCATTTGATCCGGATATGAATGTTATTTATTTAAATAAAAAAAGAACGCAGGAAATGCCTCAAGTTTCCTGCGCTGGGGTCGATACTCAAGATGTCGCATGGCAGATCAGCTGCCAGCCCATGCAGAAAGAGAGCACACCATGACCGATCCAATCAACAGCTATGCCAGACGGGTACAGTCGGACCCGACCTTGCGCGCGGCCATTGGCCAGGTCGGGCGACAGGCGTCGGATGCGGCTTCGCGCAGCGCCCAGGAGCCTGCGGTCCGCCCACCCGCCGACGAGGTGACCTTGTCCAATGTGGCCCAGCGGGCCATGGCCCAGCCCGACTTTGACCGGGCCAAGGTGGATGCCATCAAGCAGGCCATCCAGAACGGCCAGTACCCGCTCAACTCCCGTAAGATCGCCGAGAGCTTCGTGGCCCTCGAACAGATGATCAAGGAATAAGCGACTGATGAACCCTTCCGGCGAGTCGATGACCGCGCAGAGCCCTTCGCTTCTCGGGGATCTGCTGCAGCGTCTGCGGCGTTTGCTGGATCTGGAATTCGAGGCCCTGCGTGAGCAGTCCCTGGAACAATTCGAAAGCCTCCAGCCGGGCAAGACCGAACTGCTCGAGCAACTGGGGCAACTGGCGCCCGATCCGCAGGTGTTCCAGTCCGACCCGGCCTGGGCCGATGCCCGCGAGGCCCTGCTCGAGTGCCGTGACCTGCACCGGCGCAATGCGGTCCTGATCGAGCGCAAGCTCGAAGCCATCCGCAATGCCCTCCAGAGCCTGACCCAGGCCAGCCAGACCAGCACCGTGGAGGTGTACGACCGGCTCGGCCAGGTGGCCCGTTTTGCACGCGGCCGGGGTTATCAGGACGCCTGACGGGTCTGCGTGTTCTTCTCGTCCCCGGGCCGCATGCCCTTGAGCCAGTACACCCACGACAGCAGCACCGCGACCGCGGTGTAGAGCTCGGGCGGGATTTCCTGGTCCACCTCCAGCCGGGTCAGCAGCTGCAGCAGCTGCGGGTCCTGGGCAATCAGCACGCCATGGGCGCGTGCCTCCTCCAGAATCTGTTCGGCCAGCGCCGCATCACCCTTGGCCGTCAGCACCGGGGTGGGGTTGTTGCCGTAGGCCAGGGCCACGGCCTGCTTGCGGTAGTGCTTCATGCCGCCAGATCGACCACCATGCCACGGCCCGAGGGCACCCAGTCCTGCGCCGGGGCCGGGCGCGCGCCATGCATGACCTGCAGGGAGTGCATGTCCAGACCTGCGTCCGTGAGCATGGCCGAGAGCTGGGGGGATTGTTCGCGTGCCCTGAGCGCCACATCCTCACGCAGGGCCCACATCTTCAGATCCACTTGCCGCAGCCCGGTCAGCTGCGTCTGCAGCCAGATTTCGCCCAGGTCCTCGCTGCGGGTGTGCAGGTTGACCGTCAGCGGCATGCTCTCCTGTCCCTGGCGCGCGGGTCGCCGGAATTCGATCTCGACCGGATCGGCGTCCCGGAACGGCAGCGTCAGGTTCAGCAGCAGCTCCTGCTGGGCCTGTGCCTGCGCCGCCTGCACTTGCTGGCTTTCAAGCTGGTCCAGGCTGGCCTCGATCGGGCGCAGCAAATCATCGAGCCGCAGGGCCTCGGGCCCTTGCTCGTTGCCCCTGCTGTCCTTGACCCATTGCACCAGCTTGCGCAGCAGCTGCCGAGGGTCGGCGCCGGCCGCCAGTTGCTGGCCCCGGGCCAGCCAGGGCTCGGTGCCCAGCGCACCCGCGACGGCCCGCGCCAGATCCGCCGGTGTCAGTTTGCCCATTTGCAACTGCCAGTTTTGCCAGAGCTGCTGGAGTTCGGGGGTGTCGATCTGGTCCAGCAGCCGGGGCAGAGCGCCCGACTGCAGCAGGTTCAGGGTGTCGGACTGGGCGGGGGGGCGGAAGAGAAGCTGGTTCAGGCGCGAGACCAGCGTCTGGGTGGGGTCGCCCGATGTGGGCGGGGCAGCGGTCGGCAGCAGTTGCCAGCCCTCGCCCGATTGGCGCACCTGCAGCCAGACCGGCCCCTGCTGCAGGCGGGGGCTGCCCGGCGGCAAGGGCAGGGCCTGTCCGCGCAGCAGCAGCCAGGGCTGGTCACCCCGCAGCAGCAGGTTGGCCTGGACGATCTGGCCATCACGCAGGTTGAGCGCCTGCGCCGTCTCGGCGCGCAAGGGCAGCAGCTTTCCCTCGAGAAAGATCGGGTTGGCGCGGCCCGGCAGATTGAGCAGGGCTTGTGCCCCCTCGATCATGGGTAGTGCACCCAGCGGCGTCGTGCTTCCGGACTGTGGTCGGGTTTCGGCGGTTCCTGGGGCGGCGGCAGGAAAGCGGCCAGCACCTGTTGCACCAGGCGCGCGTGCTCGGGGATGCGCAGCGCCGAGCCGGGCTTGAGTCTCTGGCGTGCGCTGGTCTTGCCCAGCACCGCCGCATTGGCCTCATGCAGGTGCCGCACCAGCAGGGCGGTGTGCAGCGGGCTGCCTGCATACTGTTTGGCCACGATCTTCTCGAGCGTGTCGCCTGCTGCGCTGATGTACGTCGCAGCGGCCAAGGCCTCGGGTGCCGGGGCATTTTCCGGGGTCTGTGCATGCAAGGGCTGCACCGGCGCGAGGCACAAGAGGCTCAGGCAGATCGCGGACAGGGCAGGGATGGGTTTCATGGTGTGCTTCCTCGGGCTCAACGGCGGGCTTGCTGCAGTCCGCTGCGGGCGGATGCGCCCGTCTGCGTCAGGTTCAGCGGATGGGCTACCCAGCCTGGACGGGGCAGCCGCACATCGCCGGCCATGGTCACCAGCTCGGCGCGTGCATCTTCCACACGCACGACACGGGCGATCACCATTTTGCCAAGGGCTCCCGGTTCCAGGGCGCGCTCGGGCAACCAGGCCGGGTCCACCAGCGCCCATTCGTCACCCACTTTCACACCAGCCAGCCGGCCGATGTCCAGTTGCCAGCGGCCCGAGGCACCGGCTTCCAGCCTGGGCTGGGGACGCACACAGGCCATCTGGTGGTCGAGCAGCTCTGACCAGGCCACCAATTGTTGATCGATGGCTTGCCAGGCGTGGTCTGTCCACAGGGCGTGCCCCCAGGACTGGGGCTGTACGCTCAGGCCCATGGCCACCTGCTGCTCGGCGACCAAGCGGTGCTGGTGGTGGAGCGCCAGCCGCCACACCAGGCGCTCGCTGCCATCGTCGCTGACAGGCTGCAGGTCCAGCTGCAAATCGACACGCCAGTCGCTGTCGGCCGCGGCAGGGGCGAGCAGCAGCTGCGCATAGGTGCTGGCGTGCCGGACAGGGGCGCGGAACATGCGCCAGGGCCTGGCCTCGTCGTTGGTGCTGAGCCATTGTGCGTGGATCGCTTGCTCCAGACGCTGACGCTGGGCGGCCGGCAGCCGTGCAGACCACTGGGTGCTCAGCGCCAGGGTCGGGTAGAGACCCGCGACGGGTGCGTCAGGGCCGCAGCTGGCCGCCGACCGGCTGCCTTCGAGCAGCAGATCACGAACCCGGCCGGCGGGCTTGTCCAGCGGGGCCGGCCACTGGAACGATTGCCGCATCGACTGGTGTTCATGCAACCTGCCAGCGCCGTCGATCCAGCTGAAGGCATCCACCCGGGCACTCGAACGCATCGCCTGATCCGCCAGTTGCTGTCTGGCCAGCTCCAGCCGTTCGCTGGCGCTGGGGGCATCGCTGCAGTGGCCGGTGATCGCCTGGAACGCCAGCAGGAAGGCCAGCCAATAACGAGGGGAAGGGCAGAGCATGACGGCTTTCGCGGGAGGTCAGCGTGCGCGGGCGCTCATCAACGCCAGGTAATGGCTGCGCAGGGCGAGCACGATGTTCTTGTCGATGGACAGGGTGGTTTCGTAAGTGTCTTCGCCCACCGGTGTGATGCTCACCAGGGTGGCGCCATAGACCACGCCCTGCACCTTGGAGCGGAAGCTGTCACTGGTCACCACCATGTCGGCCACGGTGGCGTTGGCATCGAGCTGCAAACCATAGATCTGCTCGGTCAGCGAGCGGTAGGCATCGAGTTTGGAGGCACGAATGGCCATCAGCCTTTGCTGGGCCGGGTTGCGGTGGTTCTGCACCGCGATGACCGCGTAACCCGTGGCCGTCATGTTCTCGATGCGCTCGATCAGCGGGTTGGGCGGTGCCGGGGTTTCCTGGCTCAGCTTGAGCGGGACAGAGACGCAGCCGCCCAGTGTGAGCAGCAGGCAGCCGGTGCCCAGCAAAGTCGTGATGTTCATGTGGCTTCCTTGATCTGCGCGTCGTACGACGCTGTTCCTGTGAGCCCTGTATCGGCAGTTGCCAGGAGACCTTGAGGGGCCGCGTTCAATTGACCCGCTGGGCGATAAGTGTAAAAATCCGCAAAAGTGATAAATTCGTGTCACAACACCCTCCATTGATTCACCATCTGCAGCACAGCAGGTCCGGCACTGGCCTCCATGCGTTTATCCACGGCATCCACAAGCTACCTCGGTGACAGCCCGGCCGCCCAGGCGATCCGCCACATGGTGGCCAAGGTGGCACCATCGGCGGCCACGGTGCTGATCACTGGCGAGAGCGGCACGGGCAAGGAACTGGTGGCGCGTGGCCTGCATGACCAGTCGCCCCGCTGCACGGCCAATTTCGTGCCGGTCAATTGCGGGGCCATTCCCAAGGAACTGCTCGAGAGCGAATTGTTCGGTCACCGCAAGGGCGCCTTCACCGGGGCGCACGCCGACCGCATCGGCCGTTTCGAACTGGCGCACGGCGGCACCCTGTTCCTTGACGAAATCGGCGATATGCCGCTGGACATGCAGGTCAAGCTGCTGCGCGTCCTGCAGGAGCGTTGCATCGAACCCGTGGGTTCGGGGCGTCCCGTGTCGGTGGATGTGCGGGTGGTGGCGGCCACACACCGCGATCTGGAGGCGGAGATTGCCGCCGGCCGCTTCCGCGAAGACCTCTACTACCGTCTGAACGTCCTGCCTTTGCACACCCCCGCCTTGCGCGAGCGCCAGGGCGACATCCCTGACCTGCTGGCGCACTTCGCCCGCCGCTTTGCCATGCCCGGGCGCACACCGATCCGTTTCGGTGCCGATTTTCTCTCGGTGCTCCAGGCCTATGCCTGGCCCGGCAATGTGCGCGAACTGGGCAATCTGGTCGACCGCTTCACCGCCCTGTTTTCAGAACAGGAGATCGCCCTCGACATGGTTCCCGCCAGCCTCCTGCCCAAAGGCCTGGCCGAACTGCAGTCCGCCAGAGGGGTGGTGCCTGCGGCTTCACTGGATGTCCAGCCGGTGCTCGAGCCATTGGACATGGTGCCGATGGCGGCCGCGGCCGCGGTCGTGGACGAGGTCTGCGATGTGGAGGACGTGATCCTGCTGGCGCAGGGCATGCCGGTGCTGCCCGACCAGGGCCTCTCCCTCAAGGAGCATCTGGCGGGCATCGAAAAGGACCTGATCCTCAAGGCGCTCGAACGCGCCCAGGGCAATGTGACCCAGACGGCCCGCCTGCTTCAGTTGCAGCGCACCACCCTGATTGAGAAGATCAACAAGTACGAGTTGCGCAGCGCCCTGGCGGTGACCGCTGGCTGATGATCAGGGGCGTGTGCCCGCCGGCGCAGAAGCACCGGGGGTGGGGGGG